>ENA-OPWR01000023-OPWR01000023.1-human-gut-metagenome-genome-assembly--contig:-NODE-23-length-158905-cov-15.099698_pt1 | contig 158905 bp, 142 predicted proteins | sample MGYA00241507_ERZ502006 | MGnify/ENA primary metagenome ERZ502006 (study PRJEB25962, sample SAMEA2043041) | human gut metagenome | biome: human gut; feature: human-associated habitat; material...
TAAATACCACTGCCGGAACAATGAATCTCTTTTTTAGCTTTTTCATTTGTATCACATCCTAAAATCAATGTCTATCTGTTCTATATGATTTTAATATTATAGCTCTACGATAAGAAAATGTCTATAAATTCACATAAAATTCCAAAACTTCAAACCCATAAGCAAAACTAAAAGAAGCCTAACGGCTTCTTAACTTATTATTTTATAAATTTCTCTTAATCCTCAATCTGTGGAATATTAACCAGTTGTTGCAATTTCTTTTCAAGAACTGCCTTATCTGGTAACTGTAGCTGATACTGTGATACCAACAGCGGTGACATAATTCTGCTCATAGCATACTCTACCACCTCATCATTCTTAGCTACACACAAAAGCAACCCTACACTAGGATTTTCATTCTCTTTTCTCACCTATCTATCCAATGCTTCAAGATAAAAATCCAACTTAGATATATATTCAGGCTTAAACTTGCCTATTTTAAGTTCTATTGCTACAAGGCACTGTAATACTCTATGGTAAAACAATAAATCAATTTGAAAATCATCTCCACCAACCTGTACCTTATATTCTTCATCAATAAACGTGAAATCTTTTCCTAATTAGCGAGAAATTATAAACTTTTTTAAATCACTATATTTAATTATATCAAGATTCTCCACTCCTCTCAATTACTTTTTCCGGTAGTTTTTCCTTTTTCATCATCGCTATCTTCTCATGGATATTGGTGTTGTACAGTCTGTAAAGGTCTGTATCCTTGCTAATCTGATTATCAAACGGAATCACCACCGAACCAATCTTGATAAGTCCCTTTCCCGATGCAGTATTGGTTACGAATCGAAGCTGTGCCTCTGATACTCCGATAACCTCTGCCATCTTGGAACTGTCTGTATTCGCCTGCTTTAAAAGTGCCACGAACTCTGAGTTTGCAAGCATTGTGGCTGCTGTGTAATTCTGCAACAGATCGACGACATTCTGCGTGATACCGGTACAAAGACCTCCCTGCTTTCTTACTTTCTTCCAAAGCTGCTGCAGATATTTTGCAGAATACTCCGAATTAAGCAGGATGTGGACTTCATCTATATAGAGCCATATTGCCTTGCCTCTCTTACCGTTCTCCACAATCCTATTCTGAATAGACTCCATCATAACAAGCATTGTAATAGGACTAACATCGCTTTCTTATAATGACTACCAATGTTTGTGGCTTTTACCATCTCTATTTACTTAAGCATCCAACCTTGCTCCCTTAGTAGCAAGGTCGGTAGTATCGTTTAATTCATCTACCTTATTATGCCCTGTATTGCCCAAGTTTGTGAAAGGTTGCGTAGTCATACAACTGACCTGCCGTGGCAGATGAAAAGTATTTTTATCATAGTTTTGATACCCTTTCTTTTCTATAAATTCGGTACCAAATATCCATTTTCTCTTCTTACCTGCGTATACACCTCATTAACAGCCTCAATATAGCAATTATAAGATGGATGATTATCATTATCTTGCATACAAAGGTACATATTTTTCTTCTTCAGATACGCTTCTCTTACTCTCATCCAATAATCAGGTTTTAAATACGCTTCTTTCTTATGTAGATTAATGATTGATGGTCCTTGCATCCAATAATATTGATCCTCACTCACTCTTCCTGTCTTTTTATGAAAAAGTCTATACCAATGCCCCCATCCGTCTTCTCTGGTCAAACACACATCTATGCTAAATGGTGTTTTGTTGCCTTTTTTCAATATTATTTGTTTTGTTGTCATTGCCGAAGCTGAATCCTCGCAATTCTTCCAGCCATTTCTCTTTAACACCTCATTAAATGCAGCCATAACATTCTGTTTCAAAATCCCAGGGTCATTTACCACATTGAAATCATCCGCAGATTTTATCCACAAATTAAAATCGTAGTCTATTGGTCCATTTTCATTTTGAGTTACCAATCCTCTTTTTTTACTTCCAACAACCGACATTCTTGATTCAATTCCATAGTTTTTTAAATTTTGGACCAATTGGTTAACGATATCGGCACAAATACTATAGGATTCTCTTAAAAACACTTTGTCTTCTACATAACGATACATAAGTATCCTCCTTTCAAATCCCACGCCTACCAAATAGCATTCTTGCTAAATCATTGTAGATTAGCACATATATAATCATATTGCAACCTTTTTTTCCTGTCTTAACCCCTTTCCTAAATCATCCAAATCGGTACAATATAATTATCCCTGTCAATGGCGCCAAGTTCCGGTTTCATGCAAATAACAGCTCCTTTTGCACGGGGTGTAGATGACTTATCTAACAAATCAAACACCTTTACCAGTTCGGTACCCGGATTTGAAGTTTTCTTGATCTCAATCGGATTTAAAATGCCGTCATGTTCAAGAACTATGTCAATCTCTTTGGCATCCTTATCCCGATAATAATACAAGAACGGTTCTTTTCCACAGTTCAAGTAGGTTTTCACAATCTCAGCTACTACATAGTTTTCCAGAATTGCACCATTCATAGCTCCACTCTCCAGCGTTTCCGCACTACTCCACTTTGTCAGATAACACACTAATCCTGTGTCATAAAAATATAACTTTGGTGTTTTTACAAGACGTTTTAATAAATTATTGGAATATGGATGGAGATAAAAAATAATTCCCAATGTTTCTAAAATAGTCAACCAATTCTTTGCCTGTGTCTGGTTAATATCTGCATCTCTGGCGATTTCCGCCACGTTAACCATTTGACCACATCTTGCTGCTACAGCAGTAATAAATCTAAGAAATTTAAGCGAATCTATAGCATCTGACAATTCTTTTACATCTCTCTCAATATAGGTAGACAGATAACTGCTATAAAAAATCTGACTATTACTGTTGGCACCGCTTACTATTGCCGGCATGGAACCTTGATATATCCGTTCAAAAATCCCCCTTGTATCGGCCGCTTTCCGTTCCTTCTTTCTTTCATTTAAGGACTCAATTTCAATTAAAAATGGTTTCATCTCACCACCGGATATTTCCGCCTGTGATAAAGATGTAAGTGAGAGTACCGCCACTCTTCCTGCCAAAGACTCCTGCACGCCTCTCATCAATTTAAATACTTGAGAACCGGTAAGCCAAAAAGCCCCCGGTTCGTGATTTTTATCTACATGCATCTTTATATAAGTAAATAATTCTGGTGCATATTGAACTTCGTCAATCAATATTGGCGGCTTATGCAACTGCAGGAACAGTTCCGGATCTGTTTTTGCAATACTTCTTTCATTCAAATCATCTAACGTTACGTATCCTCTTTCCGTTCCTTCCATTAGTTTCTGGAGCATAGTCGTCTTACCAACTTGTCTCGGTCCCGTAACCAGAACCACCGAATATTCCTTCGTTACCTGACTTACCACATTCTCCAAATTTCTTTTTATATAATTCATATTTGCAACCCTCTTTCGGCCATTTCATATTCTAATTATATTTTAGCCGAGATCAAATGAAAAAGCAAGACAATTCTGATACGGTTCCTTATTATAACCACAATACTGATTAAAAGTTGTTCCTACAATTTCATGAGTTATATCATTATACTCATTTTTCATATATTTTTCTGTAATCGGGCACATATTTTTCATTGTTATATGTAAATTCCACCTCGTGCCCCTGTGAAATATAATCACACAATTCCTTCATTGTTATACCACTCATAATATCACTCCTTTTCTTTTTTACATATAATTAATTATTTCATTTAACCTGCAAGTATATTATAAATGAATACTATCCCAATCTACCTTTTCCATTCCTCCGAAATTCACATCATTTTTTACTGATATAACACCTTCTTCTGTCATAATAATATGATCCAAAAATTTTATATGCAAAATATTCGCACATAAATTCATTGAAATTGTCCATGATTTATCTCCATCGCTTGATTCTAAAATTCCATTTGGATGATTATGTGCAACAACAAACTGTTCAGCCCCTGATAATAAAAGAAACGTAAATAATTCTCTACTATAAACTGCAACCCTTGAACAATCCCCGTGTCCGGCTTCATAGATACCTTTTATATGAAAAGCTGTATCCAAAGATATCACATACAAATATTCTTCATTTAAATATGATAACTCAAACAATTCATCAAGTATATATGATAATTTTATAATATCGGGTTCATTATTATAATTTATTTGATAACTCTGTCTAACGCTTAATTGGGGTAATCCGTAATTGTTTTTAATTACCCTATATTCATTTATTTTCATATATTATAACCTTTTCAAAAATAGATTTAGCAAATATATCAGCAACTTATACCATTCATCATTCGTCATTAAAATTTTACTACACGTTCCATGATATAATCCTCCTGTATTTTACTTGAATAAGTCCATAATGCCAAAGCTCGTCTTCTTATAAACCTTATTATAAGCTGCTTTCTTTGGATTCTTAATCCATCCTGCACCTTTCTTTCCGTACCCTGGGATTAAGGCTTTCTTTATGGCCCGCTTGGCTTTTCCTGTTGTTCTTGCTTTTATTGATTTCTTTATACTCGGTGTTCTCATGCCAAACTTCATCTTAATCACCTCCGTTGTTCCATAGAAAATCATCAGCTATTGTAATCTATTAATAATAGAATTATATCACTATTTGCACTTTTTCAACGAGAACAATATGCACTAAAATTTTATACAAATCTGGAAACTGTTAGGGGCATTTACAAACAATTAAAATCTGTAATCCTTTTTACCATTTTTCTCTACCCATACATAGTCAAGGCTTCCTGTTCCTGCATAAAAATTCTGCTCATAATTGTTAAAAGCTTTTACCTCCTCATCTCTCAATTTTTTAAAAATTTCAAATTCTTCCGTATTCAGCTTTTCTTTCATTATGTCAAATAACCGATCTACTTTTTTAAAGCAATCATCTTCAAATACTTTCTCAGCCTCTTGTTCAACTTTATTTTTTAATTCGTATATATTTTCATATCCAGCCCATATTTTTGTTATTTCTGTCTTGATATATTTATTCTCTAAGTCAAATTCCTCAAATGCTCTTTCCTGAAATCCCCCTAAAATTTCTTGTAAATATTCATAATTTACACTATCTCTATCTATATAATCCATATCTACTGTCATAATGCATTTCCCGTTGTAATACACTTTTTCTATATTCATTTTTCTCTTCCTCCTATTATTTGTTTGCTGCATTTACGATTGCATGCACATCTGTTACTTTTGTTATGTCACCTTTTATCGTCTTAATTAAATACATTGTTTAATATTCCTTCTCTATCTTTCCATCTATTCCGTACATTTTCTTGAATGCGTCAAGGTCTGCCTGATTCTTAATCAGCATAACCTCTTCTATCTTGCCTGTATGAATATCCTTAAATCCAGCCACCTGCTCACCATTACATATGCTTGCTTTGATTACCGGTTTCTTATTCTCTTTATCATATGTCTTTGTAACTTTCTTTTTCTTAAATAGTCCCACTTTGAGCACCTTCTTCTGGCTTTGCCATCATTTGCTATATATTCCGGAGCTTCTCTCTTTGCAATAAAATCCGGTCAACATTTAAAAGGCAACCACAATTCCAATAATAACCTTTGTCTTCTTAGTTACCTCTACCTTTTACGGCTTTTCATCTGGCTCATGCGCTCCTTTAGTCAAAATCATAATCATCCGGATCTAAGCCGGCATCCTCCAATGCCTCTCTTCTTTCATCTGCATCCATATATTCAAGATCAGTTGCATCTAATCCTGCCAAGGATAAATCGTCTTCCAGTTCATACGCCTCACTTGTATCCGTATCTTCATGTCCGAATACCACATCATCCATTACGGAATACTCATAAGCATTGAGTTTTCCATCTCCATCATAGTCAAAATCTGAATCATATAATCTTCCATCTGTTCCTAACATAATCCTGTCCTCCTAAATTTCATAATGATTGAATTCACCTTTCACATATATTATGCGCAGATTATGTGTCCAACAAAAAGGACATCTATCTACACAAATCTTCTATCCACTCCCTGCGAATAATTATTTCTAACCAGTGTTCCGGTATGCTCTTATATCCGTAATATATTCCGGCCAATCCTCCTGCGATTGCCGCTGTCGTATCTGTATCATATCCCAGGTTTACCGCCTTCAACACGCAATCTTTGAAATCCGATGTATTGAGCAGGCACCATAGAGCAGCTTCGATGGATTCTATCACATAGCCCCCGCTGTTTATCTGTTCTGCCGGAAATTTTCTTAATTTCTCCATATTTCTTATTCTGCTATAATGCTCTAATTCTTTCTTGCTGTCATTATTCTTCTCATAGAAAGCAAAAGATAAATCCACTGCATTTTGTAATAATTCCTCCAATGGTTTATTTCTCTTTGCAAGTTCCCGCACACAGTAAAAATAGATGCCACATGACATTTTGCTTCTTAAATGGGCATGTGTTAATGCCGACATCTTATGTACAATTTCCAAACATGTTCCGTCCTTTAATCCGCATTCCTCCTGCAAATACTTCAAATAAATACACACAGGAAGTATCCTCATCAGCGAACCATTTCCGTTGCTGTCTTCTCCAGCCGGACCACATGTATCCACATTTCCTGATTGCTTGTAATTATAAATAGCGAGACTGCAAGTAGTTCCCTCATCAAACACCTCTCCTGCCGGTGTGAATTTGCCATTTTCTTCCCAAGCCACAAAATTATCCATAACTTTTTTCAGATTAATACCATCGCTACGCAAAGCAGATAGGGATGCCAACGCCATACTGCTGTCATCAGACCACGAACCTGCCGGAACCGGATACGTTCCATATCCTGTCATGTCTACGACAGGGTATTCCTGCTTTTGCTCCCTGCTTGAAAACTCCACCGGGACTCCAAGAGCATCTCCTGTTACCAACCCCATCATTCCGTCAAGATATAGTTCTTTACTTTTGATATGGTCAGATATCTCTACATAATAGATTTTCTCATCCTCCAGTCTAATGCATGCCAGCTTTGCATTTTCCTGTACACTTCCCATCGCACATCCGCAATCTATATCATAGAAAATACAATCAAGGCTATCATCATACATACGGTACACGTTACCATCGTTGTAAGGAAATTCCTCGTACTTTATTGTTGGTGTATGTCCGGCAATAATCATTCCATGCTCAACTCCACCACACATATATGCATCATCTCTGGCATACAAGTAGAAATCCTCAATACTTTCGTAGGATTCCTCTGTATCAACATTGTCAAGGCTTTCAATATATCCTGCATGAACTACAATACAGGTTCTCTTATTTATATCTGTTTTATAGAAGTACGGCATTCTTTCAACTATTTTTGCCCAGTCACAAAGTAATGCGAATGGAGCCAATTCCTCATTAATAAGTTTTCCGATTGTTCCATAGTAATCAAAAAATTTATTATTATTCTGCTCGGCAAATTCCTGAACTGCTTTATACAGAGTTATGGAATCTTCAATACTATTCTCATCAAGTTCTGCTTCATCACATACATATTTCATGATGCGGATGTTTGTCAGGAACTCTTCATCATGATTTCCTCTTACAAAAACCACATTCTCAGGCACATTGCTGATCCAACTCATCATTTCATAATTCTTTGCTCCCCGATCAATATAATCTCCGGCGCAAATTAACAAATCGCTGTCACCAAAATGAATCTTTTCAAGCATCTGCTGAAATTCATCATAACATCCATGGATATCAGACATCACATATGTATTCATATCACAATCTCCTCGTATTTATTTCTACTCAAATGACAGCCGTTTTCTTTATATAATCACCAGCTGCTTTACTGTGCTTATTATACACCCATTTCGTTATTTTGTGTCGCATATAAGGTGACATCGGTTTCACTTTATTCTGCCATAATAAAAAGGACCATGTATCTCTACATGATCCTCACATGAATTATTTTTCTGCAGCTGCCATCCGGAACATGATCATTCCAATCACAAAGAACAGGGATATCGAGCCAACGCCGATATTTATGTGTCCGGTAACCTGCGAAATCAGACTGATTACGGTTGTGCCAAGGAAGGACGCACCCTTTCCGCATATATCCATCAATCCAAAATATTCCCCGGATTTTTCCGGTGGAATGATCTTCGCAAAATACGATCTGGACAATGCCTGAATTCCGCCCTGAAACATGCCAACCAGAACCGCCAGGATCCAGAACTGCCACTGTTCCCTCAGGAAGATAGCAAATACGGCTATGCCAAAGTATGCACCAATGCAGATCATGATGAGCCGTTCTGTTTTATAGCAATTGGCCAACTTGCCGAATATGATTGCGAATGGAAATGCTACAATCTGTGTGACAAGAAGTGCTAAAAGCAGTTTCGTACTATCAAACCCAAGCGCAGTTCCATAGGCGGTTGCCATATCAATGATTGTGTAAACACCATCGATGAAGAAGAAAAAAGCCAGCAGAAACAAAAATATTTTCTTCTCATTTTTCACATTTTTTAAAGTGACGCCCAGGCGCCTGAAACTATTCCGAATCGCCCCCGGCTGCCGCTCCACATAATGCTTCTGCTTATATATCTTAAGGAGGGGAACTGTCGCGCCGATCCACCAGATTGCTACAATTGCAAATGAAATCATCATTGCCATCTCCATACTGATTCCAATCTTCTCTGCGCCGAGCACAATTCCCAGACATAATACAAACGGCACACAGCTTCCGATATAGCCCCAGGCATACCCTTGTGAAGATACATTATCCATCCGGTCCTCGGTTGTGACATCACCAAGCATCGAATCATAGAATATGAGGCTACCTGAGAAACCGGTCTTAGCAATAATATAAATGAGCAGAAAGATCATCCATTGTCTGGCGAATCCAAGCGCCAGACAGCCAATTCCGCCAATCAGCATCGTCGCCGTGAAAATTGGTTTCTTCAAGCCTTTTGCATCAGCCAATGTTCCAAACACCGGTCCAAGCAATGCTACGATAATCGTTGCCGCCGATGCAGCATAGCCCCAGTATGCAAGATAATTGACTGATGAGAGCCCTGCATTTCCTGCCAGATAGTTAAAGTAGATTGGCATGATTGTTGATACAAGTAAAACAAACGCAGAATTTCCCACGTCATATAATACCCAGTTTTTTTCAGCCTTTGTCATTTTTGTCTTCACGCTGCCATGCCTCCTTTTCTTTGCCGCTAAATGTGTAATTATAGAGCGCATTCAGTGTATCTTCTTTTGTCATATACTTTCCGTATTCATCAATCAGCATAACCGCACGATTCTCGGCCACAGCGTACATCTGATGCAGCTTTTCCGTGCTATCCTTACATGCCGGATTTGCTTTGAAATTTACCAGCAGGCCATGCATCTCTTTGTAATTTCCGGACAAGCGAAGTATGGCATAAATCATCTTTCTTTTTAACCCGGAAGGTGCGAGCAGCAACTGATTATTCCGAATCATTCCCTTCAGTGCTTTCTTTACCTGCTTCGGTTCTGTCCCCGGAAAAAAATGTGCAATCACCTCGGCATTTTCCATGGATGGGACAATATGTTTAGTCAAATCTTGCCGAACCGGGTCTTTCCCATCTTCTATCATTAGGCTGCGGTCAAACTCCACTTCAATTTCTGTATGTGACACGCCGCTTTGCGCGATTTTCTCATCAATATATCCGTGGCAGGTGGAATCCAGCGCAAAATGGCAGATAAATCCATAGATATAGGCAAGTGCCTCTTCCTTATCATGCGCCTTCTCTATGATTTCAGCCGCCTTCCCGAAAAAATATTTTCCGGAACGCTCATGCAGTCCGTAACCGATTGCATTGACAGGGTTAGTCCTCAGTGGATGATAATAAAATAAAATATCCGGTCCGTGCAACCCTATATCATAGAGCTGTTTATGTTTCATAATGATGCTGCGGGCCGGGTCAGAAACCTGTTCGAGCACTTCCTGACCCATCCGGTAATGTGCGTATGTAGATGGCATATTCTTTTCCTCACTTTGAATGTATTGCTTTCTTTAATTTCTGCTATATTATAAAATCAGGTTTTTCAACTCTACTATCATATTTATGTGGAAATCTTGTAAAATCCAAGTCAAATTTATGTATTCCGACTTATTTCGCAAAAAACCGCTGTTAGTCACTTTCAGGCAACAAAAAAGCGCCGTATCGCTACGACGCTTCTGTCTTTTTGTTTAATCCGGAATAATGTGGTATTTCATATGTCTGGCTTTAAACCAACAGTATCCATCTGTAATTTCATTCACCTCGATTTCATCATCTACAAAATATACATATCCATTGTATAATCGCAACGTAGAACATGACCAATACGGATCCCCATATTCTGGATTTCTGCTTTCCGTACAATACTCCAAGTCATCCCAAAACCAAATTTCGACTTCACATCCCCATATCCCAGTAAACCTCAAATACAGTTCTCCTCCATCCAGTATTTTTTGTTCATCAATACATGCATCGTGAAAATTTCCGGTTACCCAATCAAAATCTTCAATATCTTTTTGTGTTTTAATCTCACGATACTCTTCATATGTAAAGGGTTCCTCGATTTTTTTGCATTGTTGCATAATATCATCAGGAACAATCCCATCTAAAATGATTTTATCTGCCAGTTCTCTTGGAAGAAATTCAACGCCACCCGTACCATCTTGTTCGTTTATAATCCACCCACTTTTATCAGAATCTATAATCAATACTTGATTTATCAAATATTTTGTATCAGGCTGCATATTAAACCATTTTATTAATTTTGTTTTTTCTTCGTTAAATATTATATAATATGGAGTATGGATTCTTTCGAGATAACGCTGATAGTCATCTTCTGATTTTACATCGTTATAATATCCGAACACTGCCGAAATATAATATTTCCCGTTCCCTTGCCTTATTATTGCGTGCATAATGTCTCCTTGTTTTTCAACTTACCTTTAAACGATTTTGTTGTAATGTTTCTATATTTTCCAAAGGTGTATTCAACATATTATCGCTTACCACCTCTTTTCCTATAATCCGCATCAATCTTCTTTTTCCAATCAGCAGATAAAGGTGTCGCACACGTCCTTACATGAGTAATTGCCTCGGTGATGACCTCGTAGTTGAGTGCTGTTCCAACCTTATCGCAATGATAGTTTGCAGCCATAGATTCATCGATACCAAATTTTCCGGCTTCAGCTGCTGCATCGATATTTGCACCGAGGAAAATGAACTCCCAGCCGTAGCGCTCTTTCTGTCGCTCAATCATATGCCGAACCTTATCGTAAGTGTAACGGTGGCTGGCATTTTCCATACCATCAGTTGTGATGATAAAGAGTGTCTTTTCCGGCACATCTTCTTTTCGGGCATATTTGTGAACATTCCCAATGTGATGGATTGCACCACCAACAGCATCAAGAAGTGCAGTGCAGCCACGCACAAAATATTCCTTGTCCGTAATGTTCGGTACATTTGCAATAGCGATACGGTCATGAATAACCTCTGTTTCGTTGTCAAACAACACGGTGGATACCACGGCTTCGCCCGATTCCTTGCGTTGCTTTTCCAACATGGAGTTAAAACCTCCGATAGTGTCCTTTTCCAGTCCCGACATGGAACCACTGCGGTCTAAGATAAATACAAGTTCTGTCATTTTAAAATCCTCCTGTTCTTATTGTGATTTCATTATAAGAAAACAGGAGAATGAATGGTCGCATGATATGCGACATTTTTATGCGCCGATAAGTGGCTGGTCAAAAGCGAAAAGAACTTCGTTCAATTCAAACACATTGTAATTATGGTTCACCAGAAAATACTCCACTATCACATCAAACTTGCTGCTGTGGGAGATGGCATACCCTGCTCTGCCAATAAAATCTTTTGTTTCATCAACATCCAATTCCAGTGCAAAGGCAAAAGCCAGTGCCGTTGCCTTGGATGGCTTGTAATCCATATTATTTCGAATCTTTGAGAACAGCTTTCTATCTACATTTGCTTTTTTGTATATTTCGGAGTCTTTCTTTCCGGTACGGTCAATAAGCTGCAGAAGTGTTTCAGAAAAACCTGCATCCAGATTTTGGAGCAGCTGTCCCCAATCATCCGAATCCATCGGCAATGCTGCACCGATTGATTTCTCATCACCTTCTTCAATTGCCTGTGACAGGCAGATATCTTCACAGATTCGGTTACTTCGTGTCAGCAGTTCTCTTGTACGCCTTATTTCAAGACGAGAACCATACATACTTTCCGCTCCATATTCGTCAAGCATTTTGCTACGGATATAGTTTTCGTCAATGTAACCGCTGACGGATCTGAACAATTTTTCCGAAAGGGCGAAGGCTTCTTTGTCAAACACAACCAGATAAATCTGCATTTCATTTTCCAAAAGGAAGGTGCTGATTTCACGAACCGCTATCTGCAGGGCAAGCGGTTTGGGAAATCCATAATTGCCCGTAGCAAGCAAGGGAAAGGCAATGGATTCGCACTCATGCTCTTTAGCCAACGCCAGTGACTTTCTGTAACACGAAGCTAAAATCTGCTCTTCTCCGTGGCTGCCATCTTTCCAAACAGGTCCTACGGTGTGGATAACATACTTGGCATCCAAATTAAATCCCGGTGTGATAACCGCATTTCCGAAATCTATGCAGCCGATTTGCTGTCTTGCCAAAAGCAGCTCATGTCCGGCTTTTTTATGTATTCCACTGTCAACGCCGGAGCCGATGACAGGGTTAGGATTGGCAGTGTTCACCACCGCATCTACCTGCATATTTACAATATCATTTCGTACTATTTCAAAAGGCATATGTAACCTGCTTCCTGCTATTTCATATTCTGATTAAATTATAGCAGAAATTCATCGAAGTTTTCAAACATAATCTCAAGATTATCTATCTTCTTCTCTGTATGATAATGACCGCAATACCATTTCTTATATGAAAGCCTATTTTCAATTTTATCAAGCCAGATTTCGGTTGTCTTATCCACTTTGCTCTGGTCAACACCAGTCATAAAAACTTCAACAGGTTCATACTTCAATGGTGTGGTATGACTAAGCACCACATCTATGTTCCATTTTACACTATCCAGCTGATTTTCAACATACCTTTTTATTTCATCCGATGGCTGCTCATCTTCCCACCAGCCATAACCATATGCAAGACGGTATGTCTTATCAATGCTGTATGCTCCTCCCATTACAATCGTTTGAAATCCTCCAAGGTTAAATATTTCTCCATCTTTAGCAAATAATATGCTTGGAAAATCTTCCTCATAGTACACTATACCGCCATTCCATTCTCTTTCCTTATAAGATTCGATGGTATAAGGTCTTTGCTCATGATTACCATGGATTGCAAATATTGTAATTGGTAATTCTTCAAGTAATTCTTTCTTTAATCTGTCATATCTGAGTCCGCTGAAGTTTATTCCGGCATCACCAAGTATAATCAGAATATCATCTCTTTTTGTTTTCATCCTTTCGCAAAAGCTTTCAACTCTCTCAAAGCTCCCGTGAGTGTCTCCGGTAATATAAATCATTGGTCCTCAATCACCGCTTCCTTTAATTGTTTATCAGACTCTGTCTCCGTAATCCTGCACACTGCTCCGCCATCAATTACAAACGTGACTTTCCCCTTCGCCTTATCTCCAATCTTGTCATACAGCCTGCCTGCGCTCATGGACTCACCCTTAACAGTAAATGGACTGTTAGCAACATATCCTATTTTACCAAGCCCTTTTACCTTTACCATGATTGCTTCCTTGTCATACTCATTATCGGGCTCTTTTTCAAGCTTCACTTTCATTCCTTTTTCCATAAAAGCATTGCCAAAATAATGGCTGCATCCTGTTATTGTAAAATACATTTCATCTTTCATTTTTGTGCCTCCTCGTTTTTATTATTCTCTTTAATCTTTGCTATGCGTGGAGATGTTAACCATTTTTCCATCTCTACAATCCAGACTACCATTTTACGAGGGTAATAAAGAGGACGCACATTGTTGATTCCATATTATGTTATATTATGGTAGCAGGAATTGTTTCCAGCTTCGTTTCAATTCCTTTTTACCAAACATATGGATTTTTGATTGCTGCCTCCCTTATAATTTCGGGATTACTTTTCCTGAAGTATGAAAAGGAGGGCTGCTAATGCCAATATTAAAGACCCGAATTCACGAACTCCGCAAAGAACACAATATGCAGCAGGCCGAGCTTGCAAAGCTTGTGGATGTCCGGCGCGAAACTATTGGCAATCTCGAAAACGGCAAGTGTAATCCTTCATTAAAACTTGCTATGGATATAGCCAAAATCTTTGATGCTACAGTGGAAGACATCTTTACTTTTGAAGATAGTGACGATGAATAATGGAGTGGTTTACCATTTAATAAAAATCAAAAGACCCAACGCGGTCCACATCGTTGAGCGGCGAGTTGGGTTCTGTTGATGTTAGCGCATGCTATGTTTGATATATTATATGTCAGATTGGTATATCCTCTTTACAACATCATAGCTTAGTTTGTGCCTTCTGAATTCATCCACAATCCCCTTATTATTCATTGTTCTTGGTCTGCCGGCAAAACATTCTTCAGAAACTCTGTTGTCACAAAACTGCCATATATATACTCCCATACACTCGCTATTTGCCAATATGGAAGTGAGCTGTTTCTCCAAGGCATATGCCTGATATTCTTCTGTCCATTTGGAGTGTTCCGGATTACGGTATCCATACAGTCCCCCCGCACCGGTCTCAGTTATTAGAAACGGCTTTCCGGTTCCCGGTGTATCGTCCTGTATCCATTCGTATAAATCATCAAGATATTCTTTTACCGGTATGTCCAGATACCACTGCGGATATATGTTAAACGATACAACATCCGGTAAATCAAGGCATATATCATTCTTGATTCTGCAGCTTGCAAAAGAACATGGTCTTGTCGTGTCCATTTTTCTTATCAGTTCAAACTGAGCTGCATAACATTTACGACCATACTCACTCTCGCTGGCACACTCATTAAGAATACCCCATATATAGATACACGGATGATTGTAATGGCTTTCTATCATCTCGGTTATTACCTGCTCTGCCTGAGGTTCAAAAAAAGGATTCATCATCGCCTCTTCATTAAGACCCCTGGCATGATTCTCTTCCCATACAAGTATTCCCATTTCATCACACATGTCAAGGAAACGCTCATCATTCGGATAATGCGTTGTTCTCACGGAATTGGCACCAAGATCTTTAATCAGGGTCAAATCATAAGCCATGGCCTCGCACGGAAGTGCACAACCATATTGCGGATGGTCCTCGTGGCGACAGACGCCCTTAATTCGTACCGGCTTACCGTTTAGCAGAATTTTACTGCCTTCAACAACTATTTCACGAAATCCAAATCGATCCGTCAGGTCGTCTTCAGCTTTGCCATTAACATATAGTTCTGCATTAATCATATATAATTCCGGACTTGATTGTGTCCACTCCGAAACTCCATGGCAACTCAAATCGCGTACAATCGTGATTTCCTGTCCTGCCTCAATGCTTATTTCATTTTCACATCCGACAATCTTTTCTTTATCCTTATCTATACTTATAAAAAGTTCTGCAGCCTGTTTTCTGTCCGACAGATTCTGTACCTTAATCTCAACATGTGCCATCCATCTGCCGGTTCCGTCATTCTCTGTCCTCACATGCATCTGCCTTATATATAAATCATTAAGCTTCTCAAGAACCACAGGTCTTGTCACACCGCCATATGACTTATAATCATTCGGAATATGTAATGCACTCTGTTCTGAAAAACTGTTATCCGCCACAACTGTAAGAGTATGTATCCCTTCGTCCAGGCCTTTCAATATCACATCAAATCCGGTATATGCATTGTAATGTGTTACAACCTCGCAGTCATCAACATACACTATTGCTGTGTGACTGACTCCCTTGAATTCCAGCCTTATATTTCCTCCGGCATAAAAAGATGTTGAAAACTCTCCTTTTCCACGGTATGCAGCCAGATCCGGAATTGACTCCCAGCAGCATGGTGTGAATACAGAATAGTTCTTCCCATCGTCGGTACCGTTAAGCAGCCTGAGATTCCATATCCGTCCGGTAAGTTCTTTACATTCTCTTATATTATGCGTTGAAAAAACACGTATCATATGTACCTCCGATTTGTTTCATAATTTGTAATAATTACTATATAACATTTTCAGCTTATACTCAATAACAAACCAGACAATATTGTATTTAAAATATTTCTTCCACAATACTGACCTCTTTCTTTTCTGTTTTTGTTTTAAATCTTTATAACTTCTATCTGCTTTGCTCATTAAAATATTCCTCTCGCAATTTTAGGAAGCTACCTACCCATACTTTATATTACTATACCATTACAATGATCAATCTCATGCTGTATTATCTGTGCCGTCCAGCCGGAATATTTCCCATGCTGCTTCTTAAAGCTCTGGTCAAGATAATCCACCTCTATCTCCTGATATCTGTTGCAAGGACGAACCCCTTCCAATGAAAGACATCCTTCCTCAGTCTGATATGCTCTGGATTTCTTTGTAATCACTGGATTAATCATGGCAAACTGAAATGGTCCTGCTGCCACAACAATAATATTCTTCTTAACACCTATAATATTTGCAGCCATTCCAACGCAATGGTCAAGATTGGCTCGCAGTGTGTCTATCAAATCTGTTACCACCTGCTTATCTGCTTCTGTCGCATCCACTGATTTCTGTGCAAGAAACAATGGATCTCTTACTATTTTCTTTACCATTAGTTCCATCCTTTCCAGACATCCGGCTGATATCCAAGTGTAAACCAATAAGAGACATTGTTCCTTTACCATTACAGAACGGACACTTATAAGCCTTAGAATTATTTCTACCTTCCGTCTTTAAATCTGGTACACAAATAGGAATTGTTTTATGTCCATTCGAACAAAGAGTTCTGTTTGGCTCATCAAACATAATCTCCATACATTCTGGGCATAACCTCATACGATTATTAAGATTGCAATCCACTGTTTAAAACTTCGAGGCGGGAATGTAAATTAAATAGTGACTACGATAATATAGATCTTTTGAATATTGAGTTTGGATACTCTCAAAGGACGAACTATGTGCCGGGAAAACCTCATGATCAGTATATGAATGCGATTGTTGATAATGAGTGGTCTGGTAAGGTTACAAACGATTATCTGAATAATTAGCCATCCCTGGATCACCTAAAAGAAAATGGTATACTTCTTTTGTTCTTTTCTGCTGTCTGTCTCTTGTTCGTGCCTCATTCGGCATAATTCTTCTAGGAGCCTTCTCATACCATTTACCAGACTCTAATGCAGCCTGGGAATATACCTGTCTTCTTGCTCCAATAAGTGAATTTCCATTTACAAGCTGTGTTCCAAACCAAGGCACATATGCACCCTTATAAATTGTATTTAACCACAATGAAACCTCCGCAAGTTCAACAGCTACCGGATTTAAATCGCAACCATATACATTTCTATCAGCGATAAACATTTTTACTTTCTGCAGTTCTTCAAAACGTTTATCATAACTTATTGTCTCGCCAAGTTCTTCCTGTTTCTTTGTAAGATATGCTTCTGCAAGCTGGTTAATAGCTTCATTCAAGAATGCGGCACTTCCCATCGCAGGCTCACAAACTGTTAAATGTAGAATTTCATCCGCAGTCTTATCTTTCAAAAGCTCTTTAAGAGCATACTTAACAAGGCACTTAGTAAGCACCTCAGGAGTATAGTATGATGCCGACTTCTCACGTTCTCTTCCAGCGAGTCGATAAATAAAGGTTCCCTTCTCATACATTCGAAGCTGCCCTTTTTTCTCTCCCGACTCATAACGAACACGTTCGGTCTTTTCATCATAATTAACTAATTCATTCTCTTTTACAAAATATCCAACATCCAGTTCATTAAATTTATCTCCAGCTCTCTTTACTTCATAAAGATCTTCCTCTGCAATAAAGCCTCTATAGCTAAGAAGAGCCTCATAAACAGCACCCATCTGGTTAATTCCAAGTGCAGAATAAGAAATTCTTCCTTTTCTCTCTTTAGAATTTCTTGGTCTTGAGATACTCATCAAATCAACAATCTGAAGCATCGCGCAGTTTCTTAGTCTGGCTTTCGTAATAAGCTTTGTGTATTCCGGATCAAATATGTGTGCCTTTAATGCTTCAATGGTAAATGCATCATGCATTGAAGTTTTCTCAATTTCAATTGCTTTCTTATACTCTTCCAAGTTTTCAGGATAACCAAAATAAGTCATATGAAAAAGCTTTTTAAGAGTATCATCAATGTAATATCCCTCCGATAATACTTCGCTATCTTCCTTTACTTGATCACACACATCACGCAATCCTTCAAGAGAATATCCCTTCACATATGTCTGAGACTTCATAGGTGCATAACCAAGTTCCGGTCTTGCCTCGATAAAAAGCATAAAGAGAAAACGATACATATATCTAAGACATTCTAAAGTAAGCTCAGAAGCATCTACAGGGTTTTCATCCAGATTAATCCCCTGTCTTGTTTTCATATCATAGATAACTTCATTTCCAAGTATCTCTATGCTTTCTCTTAAAGCATACTTAAGCGCATCAGAAACACCGGCACTATGTTTATGCGAGTTTTCATCCAAACTATCTAATACAATTGCGCCATCAGCCGGACACAGACTCTCCTTATGAAGCAGAACAGTCATTGCCATAAATGTTGACTCCTCATGTCTACTATAAATATCTTCCATCATGAACTGGAGATATCTCTTTTCATTCCATTTGTTTCTATCGATTAACGCAATCTGATTGATTCCAAATAACAAGATGAATCTAGGAGCCTCCTCGCCCGCGAAGAATAGCTTTGCAAGAATCTCATCATTCATAACATCAACAGATGCACCATTTTCATCCTCATCATCACTCTTTTCAAAAATATACCCCTGAAGGATATCATCATTACGTTCTGCCGCGACTGACAAAAAAGCCCACAATAAAGGAGCTCCGTTTGCCTTTGTCACTTCATGAAAGATAGGAACATTTAATCCATCCTCAACTTCTTCTGAAACACTATTTATAGATTCATATCCCAGTGCCTTTAAATACTGAGTTGCAAGTTCCTGAATCATCGGTTTGCTCACTTCTTCATTTTTTGAACGACGATATCTATCGCGAATGATATAGTACTGTGTTCTTACATCACGAAGCTTTTTCCATGGTAATTGAATTTTCTCTTCCTTTTCTTTCTGCTTCCACTTCTTTATAGTATCTTCAGCATTATCCTGAAAAATAGAAGTGAAGTAATGGTTTGTATAATATTCATTTTTATTTTTAATTCCTTTTAGAATCATTTCCATGTTATCTCACTCCTGTTACAACTGCGATAATTCTAATGTATGGGTTTTCTTCAATTTCCAAAGTATCTCTTTCCCAGTCCATAAAGTTTGTAAAAATGGCTTCAATTTCACGTTCTTTCTCTGACTTTTTACGTTCCATTCCCGGTATTCCCAAATCAAAGAATGAAAGTTGTGCATCTTTATGTCTTTGCTCTAACTGCTCTAATCTTTCCATCTCTTCATAAATGTACGGATCTGTCTTCTCTTTATATTCAGCACACCTGTCTGCCATTATCTTTTTAGCACGATTAACCGCATCTCCAAGAAGTTTCTGTCCTCTTGCTATTTGTTCTTCAGAAACATTCTGTGTATTTGGTACCTTTACATTCAAATGTGTTTTTTGTAATACCTCACTCATCGAAAGGATTCTATCAAACTGATTATTTTTATAAAGCACACCAAACCATTCATCAACAACAGTTGTTGACTTTCTGTTTGGTATAAGCCCAGCTACAATAAACAGTATTTCTTCTGCGCCTATACTATTTGTCAAACCTAAGACTGGTACTTCACTTCTTTTATAAAAAACTCCTGCTTTATCCTCTATCCAATTAAAGATAGGATGTAGTTTCCACAGATATTGAGTTGCTGGCCATGCAGTTTCAGCCAAATCATTCTGCATGCAGCGTTTCATATCATTTAAGCAATACTCCATATCCGGAGATAGTCTCAAATAGTCATCGGATGGCATTGCTTCCGGTGGAATAAGCTTTTTAATACGTTTTTTCACATTATCCGTAAGCTTAATTTCCACCCCCTGTGTTCTCGATAAATCAGAATATTTTATTTCTTCTGTATCAGTAAAAATATCCAATGCATTCTTTAGATAGTCAATATCTGAAAAGAGAGTTTCTTCATCGCTATATTCAACTTTAACTTCTTTCTCATCACCAAGACCCATTAATAATTCCAATGGATCAAACTCTTCTTCATCAGAATCCAAAAGCTTTTCGAAAGCCGCTGCTCCTGCTCCGCTTTCAATTACTTTTGCAGTTTCCTCTTCCTCTTCTTCCTGATTGAACTTCCCAAAGAGCATAGCAGGATCTCCGATATTTTTAAGAGCCTGCTCCTCTTTCTTTACAAGAATTTCCATGATTCGAGCATCACCCTTAATTCTCGGATTATCACTATCTATGAGCATATATCTGATATCTGGTTGCTCAGTCTGACCGTATCTATCAACACGACCATTTCTCTGCTGGAATACCATTAATGACCACGGAATATCAAAATGAATCAATCTATGTGATAGATAATGTAAATTGATACCTTCAGAAGCAACATCCGAAGCAACAATAACTCTAATTGGTGATTCTGCTCTACCGAATTCATCTACTATTCTCTGAAGCTCCTTATCACTCATTCCGCCATGCATAACCTCAAGCTGATTATCCTTTAACCCAAGATCCTTCTTGAGATTTTCAGCAAGATACTTCATGGTTTCGATTCGCTCTGTAAAGATTACGAGACGGTCATTATTCTTCGATGGAGACCATCCATATTCAGTACTATTCAAAAGTTTTAATAACTTAGCATATCTCGAAAAATCCGCAGGGCTGATTAATTCAAGAGCCGCCTTTAATTCTTTCAGTGTTACTATGTCTGGCATATCACCATCCGGATATTTCTTTTCAAGTTTTCTAATTCTCGCATCAATACTTTTGATACAAGCAGCTGGCGAAGAGAAAAGTGACTTTTCAAGACTAGTCTTAAACAAGATTCCTTTTCCTCTAGTCCTTGACTCGTCCATCTGTAATTTCATATCTGCAAAAATATCGTAAGCTGCCTCTTCTCGTGCAGAAGCCGCACATCTTTCAATCGTAATTACACGTTCTTTAAATGCTCCTGATACCTGATCCTGAATATCTTTCTTAAAACGTCTGATAAGAAGACCTTCAATATCATCCTTTGTATAGTTTTCCTCATCAGCAATTGCAGTCGGATCCAACATATTCATAAGAGAAGCAACTGACTGCCCCTTTCCATCATGAGGTGTAGCAGTAAGCATAATAAGTGTATCTGAACGATTAGCAAGCAGAGAAGCGAGCTTACTTCTCTGAGAACTTCTATCTCCTCTTTTTGCAACATTATGTGCTTCATCAATGACGATAATATCCCACCATGCATGTTCAAGATGCGTACGATAATCCAAATCATTTTTTAAAGTATCAACAGAAATAATCGTTTTGTCATAGTAAAAAAACGGATTATAGTTCGTTGGAAGCTTCGCTCTTACACTTTGAATTCTTGATGAATCTAAGCGCACAAGCGGAATTGTAAAACGGTTCCACATTTCTTTTTGGAACTGTGTCATCATACTCTTTACTGTTACAACAAGTATTCTCTTTCCCTTTCCGCGTGCAATAAGTTCGGACATAAGTACTCCTGCTTCAAGTGTCTTACCAAGACCTACAGTATCCGCGATAAGAATTCTCTGTCTTATTTTATTTAAAGCCATCTGTGCTGGTTCGAGCTGATAAGACATCAAATCCATTGCAGCTTTATTTCCAATATGAATCTTATTGTCAGTTGGAATCTTTCCTCTCCACTGGCTTTCTATATATACTTTAGATTTTCTAAAGAACGCAGAATTATCCGGCACAAGAGTAACCTTAGCCGGATCAACAATCTCTATATCATCTTCAACATCTACAAGGAACATTGACTCATAATCTTTTACAAGCTGAGAAATACCAATTACATGTAGGGTCTGATTTCCTAAACTATTTGTCTCAACTTTTTTTACCATCCATTCTTCACCACGAACAATGATTCTCATTCCTGGAGCATATTTCACTTCAACCTGTTCCATAAGTATCTTCTCCTGTATCATTTCTGACTTTCATCTTTTTCAAAATGAATCAAATCACCAAAATCACAATCCAACTCCATGCAAATCTTCTCCAAGACACTCATGGACACAGTCTCACCCCTGCTCATTTTTGCAAGTGTGCTACTACTTATTCCAATGTTTTTGTTCTCAACGAGATCCATCTTTTTCATACTCTTGTCGATTAATAATTTCCATAATCCGTTATAAGATACAGCCATACAATTCCTCTCTTATGGGGATTACCCATCTTGTCGAAAGACTCGAAAGTCCTCATAAACAGTCTTAATATATATTATAATCTAATGCTTTTATATTTTCAAATACAATTTTCGATTTATCAAAGTTTTTTTCCGATTAATCCATAAATAATTTTCATCTAACCACCGTAAAGTGAATTTTTTACCATTTTGAGCTGAGTCTTTAATGCTTCGTTCATGGATAATACCTCTATGAATACAATAGCATGCTGACCTTGATTGTACATTTTTATTTTCCACTAAATGTATATATTTATATTATCATTTACAACTACTTTTTACCTGTATTTTTTTATGTGGTATAATTAAACCAAGCAATTTCTTATTGATATCTTCATTTAATATTCCACTCAATAATCAACACTCCATCCCTCCATTGCAGTTATTGAGTATAGTTAATAACTATCTTCGAAAAACATCCTATAATGTAATTTTCTATAAACATTTACACCTCACCTTCATAATAATGTTGTAATTAAATTTTATAAATAAGGGGATTTACAAGAACTACTTCATATGAACTATAAAGAACTCAACCTCTTAATTATTTCTCCTGCGTACCTTTTCATTAAATTTTCACTGTTTAGCCTTATTTTATCACTCTTCAATATCACGCGCAAGTAATTACTCGTATTTTGTCGATTTGTAAACTGTCATTTTTCAATATTTTTATAATCAGATAAAAAATAACATTCCGGCAAAATTATTACCGGAATGTCACATGAATTTTAATTGTGATTTATTTTTTCCACGGGCGGTTACTGCCGTCCCAGCCGCGTTCATGCCAATAATTTAAGTCTGTTTCACACAAACCGGCTTTTTTCTGGATCATTCGCATGACTTCAAAGTATATGCGGGTCTTGAGACCGGGACGGACCTTGCCGTAGTTTTTTACAAGGCGGCGGGCTATCCTGGCGGATTTGTGTTCCATTTTACTCTTAACTTTGTCATTGACTCTGGTCCAGCTCATCGAGTGAATGTTGATACCGTATTTGTAAATTTTCGGGACTCCCCAGAAGAAGAGGCTGTCGGCCATGTCTTTGTTCGTGCTTGCAGTGCCGGCACCGGCGGCGGTTGAGACGCATACCGCCTGCTTGGTAAACATAGCCTGGCGCGGGCGGTGAATCATCCAACGGTATCCGTAGTGGTCGAGAAACATTTTCATCTGGCCGGTGCAATGGTAGACATACACCGGGCTCGCAAGAATGATTACGTCAGCCTCGTCGAGTGCTTTGGTTACCGGCTCCAGTCGGTCGTAATGCGGGCATTTATGTTCGTCACGCAGAATGCAGGTGGTGCAGCCGACGCATATGCCCTCAAAATCCTTCGGGAGGAAAAATTCTGTGATTTCGCCGCCGGTGCGATCCGCTATCATGTGCGCAAGATGATATGTTGAACCTTGATGATTCTGTCCGTGTATTATTGTTATTTTCATGTAAGTATCTCCTGTTTTAGGTCTGACTATATTTTAGCCCAATCCACATTTAAAAACAATATCAACGAAAGGGGGTCTTCTTATTTTTTGGTCTCATATTCCAGAAACTCTTTGGTCTTGGACCAGTATTTAATTCCCCAGTGTTCAAAATCCCATTCCTGCATATAGGCATTACATTCGTAATCGATGTAATATAACTCTCCGTCATATGGGACAAAATTTGTCGGGAAATAGTCGATATTCAGGTTCGCAGGATATAATAGTTTACACATGTCCTGCATCTTTTCAATCCACCGGGTCTCCATCCTGTCAGTTTTGACAAGTTCATATACGGTATCTCCCTGTATATATTCCTTAAGAAGCCTCTCTTTTTCCTCATCCACAGCCAGAAGCCTCGGCATTGTGATTCCTGTTTTTCTCAATGTTTCATAATCATTGAGTTCTGACTTGAGTTTATCTCCAAATGTGTAATATTCACATGGTTCATGGTGAATCTGCTTCAAAACATAACGGCTGTGTCTGTCGGTCACCAGATACGAATATCCGCCTTTTCCCTTGCCTAACAGGCGCACCACTTCATATTCATTCCCATTAATTGTCATTCTGTTGTCTTCCATATCACCTACCTTCTCACACAATCCCTTGTAATTTCACTGAGTCTGGAGACTCCGCACATCTTCATCGTGTCATTAAGTTCCGCGCCAATCTTGTCTATGTATGAGTACACGCCTTCTTCGGCACCGCCGTAAACGGCAGTCACAAAAGGTCTGGCGATGATTACTCCGTCAGCGCCGAGAGCAAGTGCCCTGAATACATCCGCACCGCTTCTTATTCCGCCGTCGACGAATATCTTCATTGAACCGTTGACCGCATCTGAGATTTCTTCAAGAACCTCGGCTGTAGCCGGACAGCCGTCAAGCACACGGCCGCCGTGGTTGGACACCACAATGGCGGATGCGCCGGCCTCTTTGGCCTTAAGGGCTCCCTTTGCCGTCATGATACCTTTTATAATAAAAGGCACATCTACCATTTCAATGATCTCTCTTAATTCCTCAACCGTTTTACTGCCAGCAGGAGGTGTAAGATTCTTAAGGAAAGGCAGCCCCGCCGCATCGATATCCATAGCCACGGCGAATGCACCCGATTCCTTGACAAGTTTGATTTTGTCACGGATTGTTTCTATATTCCATGGTTTTACGGTCGGTATTCCGACACCGTCAGCATTCCTGATGGCTTTTGTGGCTGCAATCATGACATTGCCGTCGGTTCCGTCACCTGTGAATGCAGCGATTCCGCCACGGGCACACGCCGATACAAGAATATCATTGTACCTGACGTCATCAAGGCAGTCCCCGTAATGAAGCTGTACCGCGCCGACCGGTCCTGCCATAAAAGGATACTTAAATTTCCTGCCGAATATTTCTAAGGACGTATCGACCGAAACGTTTTCGGCGATTGTATCCATGTTGATACGTATTTCCTTCCACTTATTGTAATTACGTATTGCAGTGTCTCCGACACCCTTGGCTCCGGGACCCGGCATAAGGTTACGGCAAGCTGCACCGTTACATTCCGGGCACGCCTTGCAGAACTGTCCTATACGCGGTCTCGCCGCGTCTATACATTCAGAATATTTCATTGTAATCACTCCTGGTATTATCCCAATTCTATCTCCTGTGCTCTTGCGATGGAAGCATCTATATTGGCGCAGAAATTCTCTCTTCCCACTTCATCGGCAAAACCTGCTTTTTCCATCATATGAAGCGGCTGTTCTTTGACATGCGAAAGAATCAATGTTATACCCTTCTTATTGCAGAGAGCATGTATTTTCTTAAGTGAACGAAGAGCCGTCATATCCATTGCAGGCACACCACGCATCCTTATTATAAGAACTCTGGTATCCGGTCCCGTTGAAATCTCCAGAAATTTGTCGGCAGCCGCAAAAAACATCGGTCCGATTATCTCGTACACCAGTGTATGCTTTGGAACCTGCTTAAGATTAATGTGCTCCGGATCATCATTCTCATCTATATCATCACCAATATATTTCCAGCTCTTGATTTCCGTCACGTCAGCCATTCTCTTTAAGAACAGAAGCGCCGCAAGAACCATTCCTACTTCAATGGCAACCACAAGGTCAAATACGACCGTGAGAACGAATGTTGCTATAAGCACTATTATATCACTTTTTGGCGAATCTTTAATAAGAGAAATAAATTCCCTCCATCCACTCATATTATATGCAACGATAAAAAGTATTGCGGCAATGGCCGGCATCGGAATCCATGCAGCATAAGGCATAAGAACCACAAGTATTACCAGAAGTGTTATGGCATGAACCATTCCTGCTATCGGTGAACGTCCGCCGTTCTTGACGTTTGCGGCAGTTCTTGCGATTGCTCCCGTTGCCGGAATACCTCCGAAAAGTGCGGAAACAATATTTCCGGCGCCCTGCGCGATGAGTTCCATATTAGGTTTGTGCCTGCTTCCTATCATACCGTCCGATACCACGCATGAAAGCAATGATTCAATTCCCGCAAGGATTGCTATCGTAAATGCATTCGGAATCTGCCCGGCAATCGCCGAATAACTCAGATCCGGTAACGCCGGTTTCGGAAACGCACTTGATATTGTATATAAGTCACCTATGGTCTTAACATCCATCTTAAGGATTTTAACCATGACAACTGCTACGATTACCGCTATAAGTGACGGCGGAATCTTGCTGAATATTTTTATCTTCGGCATGAAAATAAGTATAAGCAGTGATACCATTCCGACAATCAACGCCTGATAATTAAAAGTACCTATCGATGCTGCTACCGCCTTGACCTTATCGATTGTTTCGATTGGTGATGTGGTAAATGTCAAACCAAGGAAGTCCTTTATCTGACCGACAAAAATAGTAACGGCAATTCCTATTGTGAATCCTGTTGTTATCGTATAAGGTATGAATCTTATAAGATTACCAAACTTAAATATTCCCATTATTATAAGGATAATGCCGGCAAGAATTGTCGCTGTCACAAGACCTGACATACCGTTTTTGGCTACAATTCCGGCCACAATAGTCGCAAATGCGGCCGTTGGGCCCGCAATCTGCACGCGGCTTCCACCAAGGAAGGATATAACAAAGCCGGCAAAAATCGCCGTGTAGATTCCCTGTTCCGGTCGCACTCCCGATGCAAGCGCGAGTGCGATTGAAAGCGGCAATGCTATTATCGCGACGATTATTCCGGCTATAATGTCCTTGAATAACTGTTCTTTGCTATATGATGTCTTAAGGACATCATATAATTTGGGTGTAAATTGTTTCATTTCTTCTCCATTCCATTCCTATAAAGTGTACAAAACACCTTATTATACCACCTGGTATACAATTTACAACCTTTTTATAAAATTTATTCCTCGCTTTCCATAAAATATATTCTGGATGCGAAATCCGGAAAAAATCTTACCTCGCTGTTATACCCCGTCCCACCGTATGCCGGACTCAGCCTGACGCCTGCATACATAATGGCATCACCGTACATATATACATCCTCTTTTTCACCATCCATTTTGATAAAATGCGCGGCTGCATTATGAAGGAATGAATCCGGTTTGATATGCACCGGTGAAACTGTGTTAATCAGGTCCCCAAAATTCTTTATATTGTATTTGAGCTCACGGTTGCAGAAATGATACCGGCAGTCCGGCAAAAGCCCGCATGCCCTGTAGTACGCAAACTGCGTATTCGGCTCGGCAAGTTTCTGCATTATAAAACCTATGGCTCTTTTTTTATCTGGTGATACGCAGGTCCACTCCTGTACCGGCGAATTGTCCGCAAAATTCCTTGTACGGTAGAATCTGCCGAATTGAAGAACATCACGCCATTTTTTGTAAATTTCAATCTGCGCCTTAATGGCATCCAGCTCTTCTTTTTTCATATCCGACAGATTGCACTCGTATCCGCATATTCCAAATGAAGCGACATTGAATCTCGTCTCTAACGGGGTGGTTCTTAACGTCTGGTGATTCGGGCAGCCGGACACATGCGAACTTATCACTGACAGAGGGTAGCCGTAGCTGTAACCGTTCTGAATCATTGCACGGCACAAAGCATCCGTATTGTCGCTTGCCCATATCTGCGGAAAATAACACAATATCCCGAGGTCAAAACGGTTTCCGCCGGCCGCACACCCCTCGAACAGTATGTCCTGAAACTTTTCCGTCAATATTCTCATGCAGCTGTACAATCCGATAATATACCGGTGTCCGGTTTCCATCTGCTTACCGGCCGGAAGCTCCTTTGAGAAATAATCTGTCACTATCCTGTTCATGTCCCATTTGACGTATTTTATGTTGGCAGATGCAAAAAGCATGCTCATCTCTTCAATAATATAATCCTGTACATCTTTTCTCGTAAGATCAAGAATCCTCTGGTTGCGCCCTTCGGAATGACTGCGCCCAGGAATATCCATCGTCCAGTCAGGATGGGCTCTGTACAGATCACTGTCTACACTTACCATCTCCGGCTCCACCCAGATGCCGAAATCCATTCCCATGTCATTTATTTTCCGACACAGGCCATCAACGCCGCCCGGAAGCTTATCTTTGTTGACCCGCCAGTCACCCAGGGATGACTTGTCATCATTACGTTTTCCAAACCATCCGTCATCCATTACGAAAAGTTGGATTCCCATATCCGCAGCCTTGCGCGCCAGATTTAGGAGTTTATGCTCGTTGATATTAAAATAGCAGGCCTCCCAACTGTTTAAAAGCACCGGGCGGACCTTATTTTTCCATTTGCCGCGGACAATGTGTTCCCTGACAAAATCGTGCATATGCCCACTAAGCCCATTATAACCTTCATATGAATATGTCATCACGGCCTCCGGTGTCTCAAATTTCTCTCCGGGTTCCAATGTCCACGCAAAATTTTCGGGATTAATGCCGCTCATGAACCGCATTTTCCCGTATGCTCCGGCCTGCACCGATTCATAGTGGTTGCCGCTGTATACCAGATTAAAACCGTAGCACTCACCGGCCGTCTCCGTTGTCTGCGGGCGCGCAAGCATCACAAAAGGATTGGCCCGGCTTGAAGATGTCCCTGTGTACGAGGAATTCACAAGCCTGCTGTGTGATACCGGTATATTGCTAATCTGCATTTCCCTGGCCCACGCACCGTCAAAGGTAACAAAATCATATTCTGCATCCGGCATATCAATCTGACAGCTCATCATCTTATCAATTCTGACAGCCGCATCTGTATTGTTGATGAGCTTAGTGTATCTTGTGATAACATTGCACTCTTCAAAAACATGATAATGAAGTTCCATCACCATTCCGCTGCCGCACTCTTTAAGACGAAGTATAAGGTGGTTGGCACCATCACTCACATCATAGGACGACGGAAGGCTCTCAAGTGCCGGCTTGCCGTCAGTTATCTCATATGAATCATATATAAAATCGGACGAAAAACTTCCGTCCTCATATACCAGCTTTACAAATGGCTCCCTTATGTCGCCTTTGCCGTATGAGGACATCTCAAGGCAGACATCCTCAAGCGTGTAATTATCGTGTTCACTATCATACACAACACTGTTGCCCGGCTGGAACACATGTTTTTCCCTGAGGCCGGAAGCATCCGCCACAGTTATTTTTCTACCGTAATAAAGGTGTTCGGGCTGGCCGGTCGGCAATATGCCAAAAACATAAGTCGTGTCCTTCGTATTCAGTACAAAGATATTATCCGATATATTAATCATATCAATCTCTCCCTTAATCTTCCTTGCGTGATTTCAGTTCATCGTTAATCTGTGTAAGCTTTGCATCCGTCAGAAAGTAATTTTTTCTGAAAACTATCAATCCGACAATTAAAACAATAATAGGAATTACGGTCATGCACATGCGCAACCCCATTCTCGATGTCCTGTCGATTGCCTGAAGTACCTCTCCTGTCTCGTCTTTTTTGATATTGAAGACCTGGATAACAACCGATGCCGCCAATGCCGCTATTCCTGATGAGAGTTTTACCACAAATGTCTGCATAGAGAATATGACTGACTCGTCCCTGCGGTTATTCTTGTATTCGCCGTAGTCAACCGTATTTGCCAGAAAAACAGTTACAATGACATTCAGCATTCCCATCGCGGACATAATAAAGAACGCCGGAATGAGCAAAAGGTATACGTTGCTACTGCCCGTAAACGTTATTCCGAGAAGCGTAAGATATCCCACAAACGCCATGGTAAAGCTCACATAGAATATCTTCAGAGTATTCATGAATTTACGCAGCACCGGGAACAGAATCATCATCGCGAGAATCTGGAATGCGCCTCCGAATATATTAAAAAGTGTGTAATTGTTCTGCCATACCGATGGGCTGAAATCATATTTAAAGAAATATATTACAAGGTTTGATGTAATATATAATGCCGTATTTATCATTACGATTGCCACAACTATCGTCATTGCCTGGTCGTTTCGAAAAAGTGCCTTAAACATTTCTTTGACGCTTGCGGTCTGCATATTTACGGATGATTTTTCCTTTATTGACATACATGTGATTGTTATGAATATGACAAAAAGCACCGCGACAATGAGCGCAAAATACTTGTATCCAAGTCTCTCGATATCAACGGATCCGTTTCCTCCGACAAGTTTACCGAGTACCGATACACTTAACACAGTGACAATTGTTATAAGTGCCGAACCAACGCCTGCACATGAACGTGCGAGTGCCGACAGGCTTTCTCTTTCCTTGCCGCTCATTGTAAATGCCGGAATCATTGACCAGTACGGAATGTCCATCATTGTGTATGTTACGCCCCACAATATATAGGTCACAGCTGCATATGCTGTAAGTCCCGCGCCATTAAGCGCCGGCGGTGCCGAAAACATAAGAAAAAGTATGACCGCATTCATAAGTGTTCCGATAAAAAGCCACGGTCTGAATTTACCCCATCTTGTTTTTGTCTTTGCAACAATGATTCCCATTACCGGGTCGTTAAATGCGTCAAATATCCTTGCGGCAAAAAGTATCACACCCATTGCCACCGCGCTTACTCCCATAATGTCCTGATAATAATACAGAATATATGATGCCGAAAGCATATAAACCATATCCTTACCGACCGCACCGATTCCGTATGCGAATTTTTCTTTTACGCCAAGCTGTTTTTTCTCCATAAAACCTTCTCCTCCTTGGATTATTTGTTTTTAAGGCTCATCGCCAGTTCCACTGTTTTATATGCGCCGTCGTAAAGACCCGCTTTTTTGTTAGCTGTAATGTTTCTGCACATATCTTTTAATATATTTTTGTCATTCAAAAACAAGTCCGCCATCTGTATCGTATGTGCTATGTCCCTGCACTCCAGTGTTCCGTCACCTACTTCCGCGGAATGAATCGCACCCCACATCTCATGTTTGCCCACCCGCCTTATAAAGAGCTTCGGGACCGGGTAAAAAGCCAGTTCACTCGGTTTGGTGACAAGTACATCCGCACTTCTCATAAGAAGGTTGGTGCAGTACACCGCCTCAAATATATTGCTGTGCCAGAAACCGTGGATTCCTGTGACCTCATAATTCTCATCCAGAGCATTCCTGCTCCATTCAAGTGTCTCATCCCACGAATCAAAATGTTCCTCCGACAGTTCTGCCATCTGCGGTATTTCTTTCTTAAGATCATCCCATACATTTTTATAATCTCCGACATTTATATACAACGCCGCTTTTTTCTGCCTCACATACGGAAGAAGATGTTCTATGACTGCCGCAAAAATCTCCTTCTGTGCACCTGCGCCGCCTATTGACAGCAGAAATCTTAACGGGCCGCCGCCGTCTGCACGTCTTATCCTTGCATCACAATCTTTCTCTATGTTGCTTACTATTTCATGGTCGATATAGTGGCCTGTATAGAAAAGACTGCCTTCCGGCATCGGAGAGCATATTTTTTTCTTATTCATTCCGTTCAGGATGCGATATCCCATGTATGAATTGTGGCACTGTATCGTATGCACGCTTCCTTCGGACAGATGCAGTGCCATCGGCCAGTTGTCCGGAATTGCATTCACGACATATTTCATTCCCGCGTGCACCGCTGCCTGTGCCGGCCATACATGCGTTCCTATTACAGGAATTTCTTTGGGTATATTATGATATACCGGTGCCATAAGCTCTGCGTTTTTCTGATCTGATGAATTATATGATAATGCCCTGAAGCCTTCGTAGTTCACCGGTTCCCACACGAGTTTGTTAAATACCGGATTCTTTGAAAGTCTTGAGCCGAGCGAGTACAATTCATTCTGTGCACCGATAATCCTGGTGCATGTTGTTTCATTGTATGAGTTCAAATCCATCCAATAAGGTTTGTATCCCAGCGCATTGGCCGCTGACGCCATCGCCATGGATATTCTGTAATGTCCGAATCCCATTCTTATGTTTCCGACAATTATTCCTTTGTCATTGTCAAACTTCTCCGCTGCCAGTTCATCGCCCGGAAGGTAGTGGGCATTTTTATCAAGCTCACCCACAAGCACATTCCTGACGCCGAGCAAATCGCCTATATACCGATTGGGAACCACAGTGACTTTGTAATCTTTCGCGGAATCGTCCCCGAATTTACGGATATACTTATTCCGGGAACGAAGCGCTTTTTTATATACGTGTCCGGACATCTCATTGCCGAATATTATTTTCGACTTATCATTCATGATTATTTCCTCCTGTCACAATACCATCCACCATAATATTTACGACCTCATTCAGTGCATCGCTGTACGATATGCCGTTGCTAACCAGTATGTCTCTCTGGAAAAACTGCTCCAGCGTCGCCTCAAGCATCGTCTTAAGTATTGGAATCTTAATATTTCTTATGCAGCCCTCCCTTATTCCGCGTTCAAGAAGTGCGATTGTATACTCCCAGCCGCTTTCAAGCCTTTCCTCCACCTTACGGTATACCTTGGGATATTTGTCCTTCAGCAGGTATAACTGCCCAAAATTAATGTCTTTGTATCCTTCCGGAAGCACGCCGAGTATTCCTCTTATCTTTCCGACCGTATCAAGCGTCGGGTCGTTAAGCACCTTTCTCTCGCTTTCCTTAATGGATTCAAAGCAGTAATCCACCATCTCGGTAATAAGTGAGTTTTTGTCTGCAAAGACCGTATATATCGTTTTCTTGCTCATGCCGAGTATGGATGCCACATCATCCATCGTGAATTTTAATCCTTTTTCGTTAAAGGCCTGTATCGTACCTTCCAATATCGTTTGTCTTAATTCCATTTCTTCGTCCTTATATAAAAAAATATGGAAACTGAATTTATTATTTCCGTTTCCATAATCATAACATTTTCGTATTCTGTTATCAAGAAACTACTTTTACAAAGTTAGTTTCCTATTTTTGTGAATAATGCACAAAAATATTGCACTACGCTTACATATTTTATTAATAAGTGTAGTGCTATAAAGGGTTACTTATTTTTCTCTCTGAATATAAGTCTGAAAATCAGGCGTACAAGCGGTCCGCAGTAAAACATCTGGTACAGTATCGCCATTGGGAAATTCATTCCCCATGTCTGTATAAATGTTGCGAAATTCTTCGTGTCCTTAAAAAGCATTGTCGCAATAAAACTCATTATCGGGCACATTATACAGCATATACATATCGAAATTGCATATGTGATAAACTGCGGCCTGTCATCCGGTTTCATTACTGTAAAAGCAAGTTTTCTTGCTAACTTTCCAACCAGAAAAAATTCCAACACAAATGCTATCGGCACCATTATCGGCATCTCATGCAGTGCCGCGGTAAATGTAGCGGCATACACTCCTCCCATATTTAACGCAACGTTATAAACTATCATACCATATACCATTATTGTCGCCATAATGGCCGTAAATATGACATCCTGAAACTTATTTTTCGGCATAAAAAAATCCTCCTGAATAATAATGAATGTGTTGTTCGTTATCATCCCGGAGGATTGTGCGTTTCCAATTATAACCATATAAATTTGAATACATATCATCTTAACACACTTTACAAAATTATGTAAGTGTTAATTTTTACATTCCGTATTTTTTCAGATCAACGCGGCCGTTGACAACTTCTATTCCATCCGCCATAAGTCTCTCCGCCTGTACGTTCTTACCGCCGAAAGCAAATGCGCCCGAAAGCTCTCCCTTTGAATTGACAACCCTGTAACACGGAATCCTGTCCGGATCCGGATTCTTATGGAGTGCATTGCCGACAGCCCTTGACATCTTAGGATTACCCGCAAGTGCCGCAACCTGACCGTATGTGGCCACCTTTCCCTTCGGGATATTGCATACGGCATCGTATATCCTTTTTGTCGGATTATCCGCAACCAGATCATAGCTCTGTGCTATCATGTCTCTGATCGTATCGTCCGGTATGCTTCCGTCCAGAATTATCGTATTCCAGTGTTCCTTATTCTGATGCCATCCGGGTATCACGGCCTCAAAAGCATCCCGCCAGAAATCCCGCCATTCAGGATTTACCTTGACATTAATGTTAATGTATCCATTACGCTCATATGTCCACAGAAAAGCTTTTTCTGATGGCCTTACCCTGACTAACTGCCAGTTACGGTCATGAAACGGCGCATCCACATAAGTTCCTGGAAAAGTCAGTCCGTATTCCAATGCTTCTTCTCTTGTATTCATTATTTTCTCTGGTTTTTCTCTTTCTTGAGTCTTTCGCTTACATAATCCCTGATAAAGAAATCATCCTCAGGCATCTGGCATCCTACAATATACGAACCTTCATCGTCTGAGCATCTTATTACACGGCCTTCTAATCTGTTATGTCTTGTAAGCACAAAATCATGTATCTCCATTGATATCTCTTCCGACTTATGATCCATAAAACATGCATCCCTTGTAATAAATGCAAAACCGTTCGCACTTATGTTGTCAAGCTTACATTCTATACTTCTGCCGGTATCCTTAATCGTGACGGTACAGGAATTATCTATGTCGACACGCGGATATTTACGCCTGTTATTTATCTTAGGTCTGGACTCAATAAATACGCTGTAGGTTCTCGCCGCTCCGGTTCCTTTGACACGGACCTTATCCCAGCAATAAAGGACATTGCCCACTGTAATCTGCACCTTACACTCCGTATTATCAGCAATGATACCATCATTATTAAGTCTTATCGTCATGACATCGTCATCATGTGAGATTAACTCACCATAATACTTGTTATCCGTTCCAACCTCTACCATGAGTTTCATACCGGGCAGAAGATCCTCAACGCCCATGAATCCGCCTATGCCAAGTTCACACATAAGCGATTCAACAACTTTCTCGATTGAGTTAATATTGGATGCGGTTTCGTCGTATTTACTGAGCATTCTCTTGCTTATTTCATTGGAGTCCGTGACACTCTCGGTCATATCGGCAACAATTCCGGTTACCTCAGTCAGGTTATCCACAAGATGAATATTCGATGATTCAACATCTTTGATGGCTGTATCTATCATTCTGATATTGTTATCAAGCTCACCCGCATCTTCCGATATCTTAGCAATATTGCCGGCCGCAAGCATAACCTTGTCAAGTGTAAGCTGTATAAGCTGTAATGTCTGTTCTATGGAATCAGTCATCTTGACGGATGTATCATCAAGCCTTGTAAGTGCCTCCTTGATTGTCCCCGATGACGCCCTTGTATCTGTACTGAGCGAACGTATCTGATCGGCTACAACCGCAAATCCTTTTCCGGCCTCTCCGGCTCTTGCAGCCTCTATGGAAGCATTGAGGGCAAGAAGATTGGTCTGTCCGGAAATATTTTCTATTGTTCCTGTCTCGTTCTTTACCATGGCAAATTCATCTTTAAACGTGCGGAGTATATTTCCGATCTCTTCCGATAATGATGCCATCGTCTTTGTTGTATCGATAAGGCTGTCAAGATCCGATGAACTTACCCTGGCATGCTTGCCGGACTCTGCGGTAAGGGCCACCATCTTATCAATCATTCCGACAACATTATTAACCTGAAGATTAATATCCGTAGTCATCTGGCTGGATGAATCCGTCGACTTATGCAGCCTCTCATTGTTCTCTCTGAGCCTGTCCATACTGTCAACGACAATATTGGCACCGTGTGAATTCTCTGAGGCCAGTTCCCTGACTACCGTCACGCCGTCCATTATTGAATTACTTGCCTGTTTAACTTTCTCAACCGTGGTTACAACCCTTTTAAGGTCGGCCTTGATACTGTCCGTCATTGCACCGTCGGACTCATTCAGATGCTTTATGGACATTACATAGCACACATAGCATAATATGATACATGCCAGCTCAAGCTGGTAATTTTTCAGATCGGACGCGGTATTAAATCCGTTCATATATCTGTACACGGAACTTCCGGCTATTATCAGCGAATTAACAATTCCGCATGTCACCATGAATTTCTTGTTCTTGTATAACACAAGAAGGCTTGTAACCGGAAGAATATATGTAAAAGCAATAGGTGATTCCGTTGTACATATCACGAATGTGTAGAATACACCATACCCGATTACAAGATTATACTTGTATGCTTCGGTTGCAAAACCCTTGGCACGAAGTAATATTTCTCCTGAAATGATCGGTATCCAGCATAATGCCAGAAAAATAATATAGTATGTTGATGTAGATAAACCGTTTGCCAGATCGCTTCCGTAATTGGCTGAAAGGAGAATGGCAAATATCAGCCATATTCTTCTTGCTCTCCGGTTAGCTTTCTCTTTAAAGACTGACTCGTCGTATTCCATATGTGTTCCTCCGTGATGTATTCTGATAATTGATATTTTAACATATTTTGCAATAATGTGACAATGTTTAAACGGAAATCCCGCAGGAATTCTCCCACGGGATAAAATATTATATAGTTCCTGTTACCACAAGCGTTCCGACTCCCGGATTTATTGCCCATATACCGGTTGTTGCATCCTGTGTAAAAACTGCGGCCGGTACCGTTATCCTGCCGGCTGTTGTCACAAATTCACCCGATGTCTCATTATATGTGTAATCTGTGCCCGGCACAAGCGGTGTACCGTTATACGTTGCTGTAAGATTAGTAAGCACCGGATCAAAATTATCCGATACCGTAACACCTGATGCCGCATCGGCATCAGCACTTCCACCGTTCTGGATAAGGAAGGTGTAAGTGATCGTTCCGTTTTCGGTAACCGGAACCGGGCTTATCGATTTGGTAATTGTCAAAAGCGGTGCCGTCTGTGCACGCACTATCTCATCTACAGTAACAGGTGTAATTCCGCCTCCGCTTATATTAGCATTGTTGGTAATTGACGAACCGGCATCAAGAGGTGCATACCGGTTTACCATCGCCTCATAGATTATCATGGCATTTCCTCCGGCCGGCACCGTTATCCCCGTGATCGTAAAGACCGGAGCTGTGGTAACCGCAGGTGCTGTCTGCAAGGTACCATTCACATAATATTTTACCGTACCCTCAACATAAGTTAAAGGTGTAAGCGAACCGGTTCCGAAAGTATAAGCTCCCAGGTTATCCGAAAGTGTAAGTCCTGTAACAGGGACTGTTCCTGCATTGACTATGCTGACAATATATGTCACACTGTCATTTTGTCCGTAGGTTGTTCTTACCGCTGTTTTGGATGCCGAAAGCACCTCAAGTATTTCACCGACGGCAATGTTTGAATTGGCAACCGCATTTCCATAACGGATCTGCGCCTGATTGGTAAATTGTGCCATATCCTTTGATTCCCTTCATATATGCGTTTATATTACATAATATGCTGTGAATCCAATATGTTTATCGTTGTATGAGAATATTATCTGAGCTTATTCTTAATCTCGTTATCAATCTTCTCAACAAATTCATCAAGACCGAATACTGTCTTTTCCTTCTGTCCGTGAAGGGTGCAGGAAACAGTTCTGTCAGCTTTCTCACTGGCTCCTATTACAAGGAGATACGGAACTTTCTGAATCTGTCCCTCCCTGAGGCGGTATCCCATCTTCTCTGCCCTGTCATCAAGCTCATATCTGACATTATGTGCTTCAAGTACATCACAGATTTCATGGGCATATGCCATAAGTTCCTCATCATCTGTCTTAATCGGTATAACTTTAACCTGTACCGGTGCAAGCCATGTAGGAAGATTTCCCTTGGTCTCTTCAAGAATATATGCCATAAATCTGTCAAGTGAGCCGAGAATTGCTCTGTGGAGGACAACCGGTGTCTTCTTCTCGCCATCTTTGTCAACATATGTGAGTTCAAATTTGGCCGGAAGGCAGAAATCAAGCTGGCATGTGGAAAGCGTATATTCGTTACCTACTGCCGGTTTAACATTGACATCAAGCTTCGGTCCGTAGAATGCTGCCTCGCCTATTTCTTCGGTATATTCTATTCCGAGGCTGTTCATAACCTCTCTGAGTGCATTCTCTGCCTTATCCCACATCTCATCATCATCATGATATTTGGTCTTGTTGGCCGGGTCTCTGAGTGAAAGCACACAGCGGTAATCCGTGATGCCAAAATCCTTATATGTGCTGAAAATAAGATCTACAACATTGGTAAACTCGTCCTTTATCTGTTCCGGTGTAACAAAAATATGTGCATCATTCTGGCAGAAGTGACGGCCTCTCTCGATTCCCTTAAGTGTTCCGCTGGCTTCAAATCTGAAATCATGCGCAATCTCTCCGATTCTTATAGGAAGATCTTTATATGAGTGCATTTTATTAGCATATATCATCATGTGATGCGGGCAGTTCATCGGTCTTAATACAAATGACTCGCCCTCAACTTCCATTGCCGGGAACATGTTTTCCTTGTAATGATCCCAATGTCCGGATGTCTTATAGAGATTGACTGTACCAACACAAGGTGTCATTACATGAAGATATCCGAGCTTACGCTCCTTGGCCTTAATATAATTTTCAAGTTCCTGCCATATTGTATAACCCTTTGGCAGAAACATCGGAAGTCCGCGTCCGACAAGGTCGTCCACCATAAAAAGATTCATATCCTTGCCGATCTTTCTGTGGTCTCTTTCCTTAGCTTCCTCAAGAAGCTGCAGATGTGCTTCGAGTTCCTCCGCTGTTGGGAAACATACTCCGTAAATTCTCTGAAGCATCTTATTGCTGCTGTCGCCCTTCCAATATGCGCCTGAATGTCTTACAAGCTTGAAATGACGGCAGAGTCTCGTATTGTCAACATGAGGTCCACGGCAGAGATCCGTGAAATCGCCCTGTTCATAACATGTAATGGTTCCGTCTTCGAGGTCAGAGATGAGATCAACCTTATATTCGTCATTGCCGAACATCTTGAGAGCCTCTTCCTTGGAAATCTCTTTGCGGACAATCTTGTCGCCTTTCTTGGCAAGTTTCTTCATTTCTTTCTCTATTGCCGCAACATCTTCATCCCTGATAACATCATCACCAAGATCCACATCATAATAGAAACCTTCCGCAACTACAGGACCTACCCAGAACTTGGCATGCGGATAAAGATGTCTGATTGCCTGTGCCATAAGATGTGCACATGAATGGTTTAACATTTTTAACTGTTCGTCTTCTTTAAAATTAACCATTTTAATTATCTCCTTATTCTTCCTGATATTAAAAAACCCTTAAGTGCATATAAATACACTTAAGGGTGCTAAGCACGGTTCCACCTTAACTTTAACTCTTCGCTTATAACGCAGCTACACGGTGACGCTTCGGAATACAATCTTATGCGCACAGCTTGGGAGTGGTCTTCATGCAACATAACCATAAGCAAACTTCCACCATTCGTGCTCTCTCTGGATGGCATTATCACATTACTCTTTCCGTCAATGCTTTTCTAATATCAACGTTTATGTAGTTATTGTACCACGGTATTTTATTTTTAACAATAGTTTAATTGACTGCATATTAAATTTTTGCTATGATTTTATCAAAACATTAAGTGAGCTTTAATCATCCGGCTCTTCCTGAGCACAATTGCCGGGTAACTCATATAAGGAGGTTAATTATGTTTCAGTCATTGGAAAATAAGCATCCGCACTTCTATCAGGTATTCAGGGTATTTATCGTGATTACAGCTTCATTTCTCTACGCCTGGAATCTGCGTTGTTTTGCCAAAACGGCCGGTCTGTACCCGGGCGGCTTCTCCGGTGTATCATTGCTTATACAGGCTGTCATTGAAGATTTCCTGCACATTACGATTCCGTTCTCGATATTTAACGTATTGCTTAATATCGTCCCGGCTTATATCGCATTCCGTTATATCGGCCGCAAATTCACGATTTATTCGATTGTCGTCATAATCCTTTCGAGTATACTTGTCGACCTTCTTCCGGCATATGTGTTCACGACCGATATTCTCTTAATCAGCGTGTTCGGCGGACTCATAAACGGCCTTTCGATCAGCCTGTGCCTTAATGTCGGCACCACGACCGGAGGAACGGATTTTATAAGTATTTTTCTTTCTCACGAGAAAGGCATTGACGGGTGGAACTATATCCTTATCGGCAACATTGTGATACTTGCAATTGCCGGCATGTTATTCGGCTGGTCCATTGCATTATATTCCATAATTTACCAGTTCTGCAGCACGCAGGTAATCCAGTTTTTGTACAAAAGATATCAGAAAGCGACTCTTTTTATCATCTCCGATAAATCAGAGGAAATATATACTGCCATACGCGAGATGACCAATCACGACGCAACGCTTTTCAAAGGAATCGGTTGTTATGAAGAGAAAGAAAAAACTCTCATTTACTCCGTTATCAATTCCGAAGCAAAAAGAGAGCTTATTCCTTTAATACGTAAAATCGATTCACATGCCTTTATCAATATAATAAAGACAGAGGAACTCGACGGTCGTTTCCATGATATTCCGCACGATTAAATTTCCGGACTTCTTTATTCTGCAGTTCTGGATTTGTTAAGGTATTTGATTCCCATAATCGTGCCCATCATCAATATGATTCCGATAACAAGCGATACGACCGGATTCTTGACAAATCCTGCAATTATATATGTCACGCATGATACTATTGCAACCACTATCGCATACGGCAACTGGGTGGATACATGGTTCATATGATTGCACTGCGCACCGGCAGAAGCCATTATTGTAGTATCTGATATCGGTGAACAATGATCTCCGCATACCGCACCTGCCATACATGCTGAAATCGCAATGATCATCATCGTGTGGTTGGTTGTTGAAAATGCATCTACAACTATCGGGATAAGTATTCCGAATGTTCCCCATGATGTTCCCGTAGCAAAAGCAAGGAACACTCCTATAATAAATACTATCGCAGGAAGCAGATTAAGCCACATTCCGGATACGTTTCTTACAAGGTCCGCAACATATTCCTTAGCTCCGAGGCTGTCCGTCATCGACTTAAGCGTCCACGCAAATGTAAGTATAAGAATTGCCGGAACCATTGCTTTAAATCCGTCAGGAACACATTTACAACAATCTGTGAATTTTAATACTTTTCTTATGCTATAGAATATTATTATTATAATAAGCGCCGCAAAGCTTCCAAGCATAAGTCCGAGCGATGCATTGCTTCCCGAAAATGCGGATATAAAATCGACACCGCTAAAGAACCCTCCGGTATATATCATACCGATAACACAGCAGATTATAAGTACTGCAACGGGGAATACAAGATCAATAACCTTGCCTTTACCATGCACTTCATCATCATCTGCATCCGCATAAGGTCTGTCTTCTGTAGTATATATATCACCTTTAACCGCATTGGCTTCATGCTTTGCCATAGGTCCGAAATCCGTCTTGAGAATCGTCAATGCAAACATCGTTATTATGGTAAACAATGCATAATAATTATACGGTATGGCCTGTATAAAAATCCCGAATCCGTTCTCATCCTGCACAAATCCCGTAACTGCTGCCGCCCATGATGAAATCGGGGCGATTATGCACACCGGAGCCGCGGTCGCATCAATAAGATATGCTAATTTGGCTCTGGAGACATTATGTTTATCCGTAACCGGACGCATAACACTTCCTACCGTGAGACAGTTAAAATAATCATCAACAAAGATCAGTATGCCAAGAAAAATCGTAGCTATCTGTGCTCCGATTCTTGTCTTTATATGCTTTGAAGCCCACTGTCCGAACGCCGCCGAACCTCCGGCCTTATTCATCATGCATACTATGATTCCCAGTACCACAAGGAATATTATAATTCCTATATTGGACGCATTCTTAAGTACTCCTATAAGACCGTCCTTAAAAATGTGAAGCATTGATGTCTCGAAGCTGAAACCCGGCTGAAAAATATTACCGTAAAAAAGTCCTCCGATTACAATTCCGACAAAAAGTGAACTGTATACCTCCTTCGTAATCAATGCAAGAATAATCGCTACAAGCGGCGGCACAAGCGCCCAGAATGTAGCATACATACCTGGCAGATATCCTGCAACTTCTTCCATACCTTTTCTCCTTTGGCTTATTTAGATTAAAAATGCTATGACAGTAAGAACGTACTGCCATAGCACATAAATCTCTCTAATGTATAATACTATCTTCTCTTCTGAAGAAACTCAGGAATCTTGATTCCTTTCTCTTCAACATTGCTCTCTACAGGCTTTGGCTTATTAAGTCCCGGAATCTCTCTTGCAGGCTGTGAACTTGTCTTAGCGTAAGGAGACTCATATGTAGGAGCTGAAATAGGTCTTGCTGTTGTCTGCGGTTTAAAATTAAATCCTGCCATGGCACTTGCAGCACCTGCCGAATATCCGTCAAGACCTGTAGCGATAACTGTGATAGTCGCCTGATCCTGAACTGAATCATCATACATAGCACCGAAAATAATGTTGGCATTATCGCCTGCAAGTTCCTGAACATAGCTTGCAGCTTCATTGGCTTCCATAAGTCCTATATCACCGCTGATATTGATGATGACATGTGATGCACCTTCAATGGTCGTCTCAAGAAGCGGACTCGCAACGGCAATCTTAACTGCCTCAATAGCCTTATCATCTCCGTTAGCTGTACCGATACCGATATGTGCTACGCCCTTGTCCTTCATAACTGTCTGGACATCGGCAAAATCGAGGTTAATAAGTCCCGGTACATTGATAAGATCTGTAATTCCCTGTACTGCCTGCTGAAGGACTTCATCCGCCTTCTTAAGTGCATCAGGCATCGTAGTCCTGCGGTCAACAATCTCAAGCAGTTTATCGTTAGGAATAACAATAAGTGTATCAACACTGTCCTTAAGCTTCTCAATACCTGTTATGGCATTAGTCATTCTCGTCTTAGCTTCAAACTTAAACGGTTTCGTAACAACGCCCACCGTAAGAATACCCATATCCTTGGCAATCTTGGCAACAACCGGTGCCGCACCTGTACCGGTACCGCCGCCCATTCCGCATGTTACAAATACCATATCTGCGCCCTTGATAGCCTGTGTAAGCTCATCAGCGCTCTCTTCTGCTGCTTTCTCACCAACTTCAGGCTTAGCGCCGGCGCCAAGTCCCTTGGTAAGCTTCTCGCCTATCTGTATAGCCGTAGGTGCCTTACAAAGTGTAAGAGCCTGTCTATCGGTATTAATTCCGATAAACTCCACGCCTCCGATGTTCTCATCAATCATTCTGTTAACTGCATTATTGCCGGCTCCACCTACACCTACTACTATTATCTTAGCAGATGCTTCCGACTCATTAGTCTTGATTTCTAGCAAAACCTTGTCCTCCTTAAACCAACCATGTCATCGGAGATATACTCCGTAATTCCTTCATCTATATTAAAAAGGTCTGACTCCATAGTTACTCAGTTATAATCGCATAAGAATATAATATTATTTTTTCGTAGAAATATCAACCTCTATTTTGAGTTTTTTAAAATAAATTTTACGAAAAATCACTCCGTCTGTTTGAGTATTATATTCTGACTGTTTCCGTCATATTTTTCCAGATGAAGCACCCCTTTAAGGTCCTTGATGCTGTCAGCCATACAGCTGAGTTCGTATATCTTATCCGGCATAAGATTATCGTTATTTCCCAGAAGGGCTTTGACGCCTCCCATATCAACCGATAATGTACCGTCCTGTTCAATATTGAGTGCGTCAATTGTCAGATTATATTGGGAAATATATTGTTTGACATCACTTATTGTTCCGAAAATAGCCGGATCTTCAACGTCAAGTTTATCATTAATTACAATAGTTTTAAACTTAAGGCCGGTTATCTTAGGCACATCCTCAAATACATCGGGTGAGCTGTCAACCACCACTCCGTCCTTGTCAAAATACATATTTGTTCCCTTGTATTCAACATATCCGACAAGACTTTTGTCATATACCGTGATATTAATTGTGTCCGGCCATTTGACCGATATGTCAGTCTTGGCTATAAAAGGTATATCCGGCTTTCCGGCTTTCTTATTGGTATGAGAAAACAGTATTGTATTATCTGCATTACGATCTGCAAAAATATATTTATATAATTCGTCATACGAATATCTGTCGCTTCCTGTTATATTTATTTCCTTTACTTTAAATACATATCTTGCCGCGGCAAATACAGCAGCCGCTATCACCGCAATTATAATAAATACTACAATTGCAATTCTAAGTCCTCTGTGAGTTCTTCTCCGGGTATCCATTTTATATCTGCTCCTAACTGTTCCAAATCTCTCTGTATATCCTCATATCCACGGCATATATAGCTGCATCCGTCCACTATCGTGCAGTCCGCTCCCAGCGCCGCAATAACCAGTGCGGCACCGCACCGTAAATCCGTAGCGCACACTCTTGCTCCTTTCAATGCCGGTCTTCCGCATACCCTCGCGTGTCCGCCCGACACCGAAATAACAGCGCCCATTCTTACCAGTTCTCCGGCCGCGTTATAGCGGTTCTCAAATACATTATCGTATATATCACAGCAACCTCCGGAGTATGCCAGCACGCTCATTATCTGCGCCTGCATATCGGTCGGAAATTCCGGATACGGTCCAGTGACAACCGATGTGACTGCCCTGCGTCTTCCGTCCGCCATGACTATTATCTCATTACTTTTTTTATCTGTAAATAGATGACATCCCATTTTTTGCAAAATATCACTGACCGCGGTCAGCCTTTCAGGTTCAATTCCCCTCAGGCATATATTGCCGCCAGCTATGGCGCAGCCTGCCATATATGTCCCGGCTGCTATGCGGTCTCCGGGAACCCTGTAACGGCATCCGTGCAATGTTGCTTTTCCGTTAATAATAATCGTTCCGGTTCCTGCACCGTCTATGTCCGCTCCCATCATTTTAAGACAGTCGCATAAGTCAACAATTTCCGGTTCTTTTGCGCAATTGGTAAGACATGTTTTTCCTTCGGCACGTACCGCTGCCAGAATTATGTTCTCAAGCGCTCCCACACTCGGATACGGAAATTCATAACTTCCGCCTTTAAGTTTCCTGCAGTAACCTATTATGTATCCCCCGGCTTCCTCTACCACCGCTCCGAGTGAACGCAGCCCGTCAATATGATAGTTAAGCGGCCGGCTTCCGATGTTACATCCTCCCGGGTATGGCATGACAAAACTCCCACATACCGCGAGAAACACGCCCATAAAAAGCGAAGAGGCCCTGAATCTTGCACAGTATTCTTCGTCAGGGGCAGATTTAAGCATGCCGGAACGTACCGTTACGATATCATTTTCAATGTCACATTCCGCGCCCGCCGCCTGCATTACTTTCTGCATGTGATAAACATCCGTAATTGCCGGACAGTTTTCTATGATTACTTTATCTTCCGTAAGAAGTGCCGCTGCCATAACGGGCAATACCGAGTTCTTGCTTCCCTGAACATTAATCATGCCCCTAAGTCTTCTGTGTCCGGATATCATAAGGCTCCTCATAAAAAATCCCCGCATATAATGAATGTCTACATACCATTATATGCAGGGATTTCAGTTATGTTACCTCGCATGAGCCCTCTGCCGCAGCCGTCCGGCCTGTTGTGAGACGGTCACCGGAACCTGTATCTGCCTTGATACATTCAGGACTATTCCCATCTCTGCAAGCAAGAAAAGCACCGATGTACCTCCGTAACTGATAAACGGCAGTGTAACGCCCGTATTGGGAATAACATTGGTTACAACCGCTATATTAAGTATCACCTGAAGCGATATATGTGCCATAACCCCGACCACAAGCATTGATCCAAACAGATCCGGTGCGTTGTTGGCAATTACCATGAATCTCCATATAAGCAGGATAAAAAGTATTATCAGACATATTCCGCCAAACAGACCGAGTTCCTCGCATATAACGGAGAATACCATATCATTCTGGGCCTCCGGAATAAATCCGAGTTTCTGCATGCTCTGACCCAGGCCTTTTCCGAAAAACCCGCCGGAACCGAGTGCATACAATGCCTGCAATGTCTGGAACCCTGTATCCGATGCGTATTTTTCCGGGTCACGCCATGCAAGCAGACGTTTAAAGCGGAAATGGCTCGCTGAATCCACATTGTTAAAAAACCATATCAGGAATGCCACCACCGCAACCGCCCCCAGCACAGTCGCTATAATTAACCATGCAGGTTTGGAATTACCGATCATAAGCATTATGTATGCAATACCCATAAGTATTATCGCTGTACTTAAGTTGTTGGTCACAATTCCGGTAATTCCGGCTGCCACAACCGCAAGTATACAATATACAACATTGTTTTTCAGCTTCTTCATATGGCTTCCGCTGTAACTTATAAAAGCCGCAAGCACAATTATAAGTCCGACCTTAACAACCTCAGCCGGCTGTAATGACAGCGGACCTAATCTCAGCCATCTGCGCGCACCTTTTACAGTGTGTCCGAATGGTGAAAGGACAAGCAATACGCAAAAAATCGATGCGACATATATGAACCATTTGATTTTATACCAGAAATGGTAATTTATAAAAATTGCCGCAACAAAAACCACCATTCCTATTGCAGTTGACAAAAGCTGCCTTTTAAGGAAATACGCAGCGTCACCGTAATCTTCCATTGCGCTGTAGGAACTGGTACTGTAAAGCATTACCAGTCCGAATGCAATAAGAAACATTACTATTATAAGCAGGCTGAAATCGAAAAATTTACCCTTCGGTGTCAGGTTTCTGTTATTTCCATTATGCATATTTTGTGATGTATCTGCCATTGCATATCTCCCTTATGATCACTCTAAAATCTGTTTACATATTCCTTGAAAAGCCTGCCACGTTCTTCATAACTCTTAAACATATCCCAGCTTGCACATGCCGGCGAAAGCAGTACAACATCACCGGAAACGGCATTGTCATGGCATATCTGAACCGCATTTTCAAGGCTGTCCGTATTGATGATATTGTCAAATCCATGTGCGCGTGCGGTTTTCTCAATCTGAGGGGCTGTCGTTCCTATAAGAACCATGAGTTTGACTTTGCCGCCAAACGCATCGATAAATCCATCAAATTCCGAATGTTTATCATATCCTCCGGCAATTATCAGCGTAGGTTTTGTCATCGCCTCAAGTGCTTTGATTGATGAGTCCGGATTGGTTCCCTTTGAATCGTTGTAATATGTTACTCCATCAAGTTCCCTGACAAATTCGATCCTGTGTTCAACTCCTTTAAATGCTTTAAGAACCCTTACGATAATATCAAGCGGTACTCCTGCCTTGACTGTCATCGCAACCGCGGCCATGACGTTTTCGTAATTATGATTACCGAATATAAATAAATCTTTTACATCGATAACATCCTGCGTTCTGCCGTCAAAAGTGCATTTTATCATATTATTGTCAAGATAAACACCCTCTTTAAGAATAGTTTTCCTTGAGAAAAATACGGTATTGTTTATTGTATTTCCAAATTCACGAAGCACTTCATCATCATAATTAAGGACACAGAAATCGTCATCTTTCTGGTTACGCGTAATAGACTCCTTGACCGATATATAATTTTCCATTGTATAATGTCTGTTAAGATGATCCGGAGTGATGTTTAATATTGCACTTCCGGCAGGTCTGAAATCATGGATTGTCTCGAGCTGGAAGCTGCTGATTTCAGCAACGGTAATGCTGTCCTTAGAAGTCTTAAGAACCTCTCCGGTATACGATGTACCGATATTACCGACAACAAAAGTTTTCGGGTTCCATTCCTTCATGATCTCACCTATAAGTGTTGTGGTTGTTGTCTTTCCGTTAGTTCCCGTTATGGCATACACTCTGCCCTGTTCAAAGTTATATGCAAGCTCGATTTCACCCCATACGGTTACTCCTGCATCTTTAAAAGCAAGGACAATCGGGCTGTCAATCGGTACTCCGGGACTTATTACAAGCAGGTCGGTGTCATTAATTATACTTTGCGGCATTTCTCCGAGAATTATCCTGACTTCACAGTCTTTCGGAAGCTTTGCTCTCACATCGCTTTCCGCAAGTTTCTCATTGCCGTCATATAAAGTAATAATTGCTCCGGTCTGTGCCAGAAGCTTAACTGCACCGATTCCGCTTACACCGGTTCCTACAACAACTATCTTCTTACCATCTACATTCATCATCACTTTGTTCCTTTCTCACCTTGTTCTATCCCAAGATATGGGAGTATATTTTCAAAAACTTCTCTGACTACCGGTGCTGCGATTGTTCCTCCGTAGTAAATTCCCTGCGGTTCATCAATGATGCACATTGCCATGACCTGCGGGTTCTCGGCTGGCGCAAATCCGATAAAAGAAGCTATGTATTTGTGTTCACTTCTCGGCAGTTTCTGTGATGTGGCAGTCTTGCCTCCTATCGAATAACCTTCAATATAGCACTTACCTCCGCCGCCTTCGGATACAACGGATTTAAGCAGCATCTTCATGGTATTGCTTACTACCGGCGTTATCACGCCTGATACGCTTTCATATTCCAGAGTATTAATATTACCCTGCGAATCTATTGTCCTGACACCGAAATGCGGAGTAATCAGTGTTCCTCCGTTAATCACGCAGCTTATTGCCCGCATCAGCTGAAGCGGCGTTATCTGGAATGACTGTCCGAATGACATCGTGGCCAGCTCCAGCTCTTTGATATTCTCTTTCTTATGCATGATTGTTGAGGCCTCGCCCGGAAGGTCAACTCCGGTAACAGACATAAGTCCCAACCGGTCCATATAAGTGAGGAAATTATCAACGCCCGTTCTCAAGCCCCATGTTATGAATGCCGGGTTACACGAATTCATAAGTGTCTCGGCAAACGTCTGTGTACCGTGTCCCGTTGTTTTATGGCATCGTATGGTTCTCGAACCGACAACGGTACTTCCTCCGCAGCAATAAGTATCCGATAACCTCACCGCCCCGCATGAAAGTCCGGCAGTTGCCGTTATGACTTTGAATGTAGATCCGGGTTCGTAGGTATCATTAATTACTCCGTTACGCCACATGGCATTAAGGAGGTCCATTTTTTCCTTCTCATCCGATACCGAAACATCATAATTGAGTATGTACGGATCATTTAGATTATATTCCGGATAGTTGACCATTGCAAGCAATTCTCCGGTCTGCGGATTCATAACTATAATGCTGACGCTTTTAGCCTGTTTGGCCTCATATGTTTTCATGGCGGCCTGCATGCAGTATGACTGTATGCTGTAATCAAGGCTTATATATAAATCGTCGCCGGGTACCGGTTCTTTTCTCTTCTCTTCATATTCATCCAGCTCAATCCCCGCCGCATCCGCAGGCGTGAGTATCTCTCCGTTTACACCGGCAAGTACACTATCGTATTTTACTTCGAGTCCGACAATTCCCTGATTATCCGCTCCTGTAAAACCCATGACTTTGGATGCAAGTTCATTGTACGGATAAGTCCTTTTACTGTCCTCATCCACTTTTACTCCGGGGATATTATATTCACGGATCCTGTCCCCTGTTTCCTTGGAAACATTTGACTTAATCCTCTCCATTGAACTTATTTTCTCAACATAAGAGCGGACTTTGTCTTCGCTCATATCCAGTTCCCGGCTTAATGTGTCTATAACATATTCTTCATCCTCTATCTGTGAATGGATAACCGATACAGTACAGACTGTTTTATTATCGGCCATTACCGTTCCGTCAGCTGTGATTATGCGCCCGCGCGGTGCTTTAACCGCCCTTTCTCTCTCATGGAGCATTGTTGCTGCTGCATTAAGTTCATCTGAGCAAAAAACAGCAACATAAGTAAGCCTTACAGTCAAAAGAACCAGTAATGACATTGCAATAACTGCATATATTTTTATTCCGGTGCGGTGTTTTTTATTTGTTTTCATATCTCTGCCCGGCTGTGGTATTTATTTACAGTTTATTACGCAAAAGACTTTTCTATTCGTTTATTCTTGCTGTTTAGCTGCCGGCGTCTCATCCTGTCCGGGTGTTTCTGCCGGTGTCTCGTCCTGTCCGGATGTATCTGCCGGTGTCTCGTCTTCATTATCAGGCTTGTCTGCTGTATCATTATCATCATCCGGCTGTGCATCTGACTCTGAAGGTGTCTGTGCCGGATTGGATGCAGGATTGGCATTAATCTCAGGCTTAACTACTTTCTTATCGAGTTTGTCGGCATCGAGATAAATATCTGCATCATAATCAGCATTATCAGGCTGTATTCCCATATAAGGCAGGAGTTTCTCCATGATAGCTCTTGCAAGTACCTGGGCTGACCACGAGGTATTATATTCTTCGCAGTCCGGTGTATCAATTACTACATATACAAGTACTTCAGGGTTCTCCGCAGGTGCAAATCCCATAAATGATATTACATATTCCGTCTTATCACGTCCGGCCTTCTCTGCCGTACCTGTTTTACCGCCGATTGAATACCCGTCCATATGGACATATCCGCCTGTTCCGTAATCTACAACGGCTCTCATCATCTCTCTCATCGTATGAGATGTATCGGAAGATACTGTCTGTGTAACAAGTGTAGGGTTAATCGTCTTAACCGGTTCTCCTGATTCGGAAAGTATCTGTTTAACCACGTGTGGCTGGTAATAATATCCGCCGTTGATAAGTGAGGCAAATGTAGCCACCATCTGTGCCATCGTTACATTCAGGTTCTGTCCGAATGAGTTTGTCGCGAGATCGACATCCATCATTGTGGATTCCTCTATAAGAAGTCCGTTTTCTTCTCCCGGAAGGTCAATTCCTGTCTTGGAACCGAATTTGTAATCATCCAGATAACGGCAGAATGTCTTGGCTCCAAGCATCATACTTATCTGCATGAGAGCATCGTTACATGACTCCGTAAGCGCTCCGCTAAGTGTTAAATCCCCATGTCCGACTCCGCCATGGCAGAGGATTGTCGATGAATTATATACTCCTTTACCGTCGCATGTATATACATCTTTCAGGTCTGCTTTTTTCTCGTCAAGCGCCTCTGCAATTGTAAATGCCTTGAATACTGAGCCCGGTTCATATATTGATGAAACACAGTAATTGGACCATACTTTATAAAGCGCGTCCTTAAATTCGTCATCAGTGAAAGCCTCAAGTTCTTCTGCAGAATATATTGATGTCAGATCTCTCGGATTATTAAGATCAAAGACCGGATAATCCGCCATGCCTAGTATTTCCATGGTATTCGGATCCGCAACGATTACCGAAGTACTCTTGGAACCGTATTCGTCGTTAAAATCCTTGATCGCCTGTTCTATGATGTTCTGTATCGTATAATCTATTGTCGATACGACAGTATTGCCGTTTATGGCATTGCGCCTGTTAGCTTCATAGCTGCTGTCATTAATGTATCCGTAAATTCTTCCGTCCGTTCCTGACAATTCATCATTATAGTTATTCTCTATCCCAAGCTCGCCGCCGTTGGCATCGCTTGCAAATCCCATAAGATCGCATGCAAAACTGCTGTATGGATATATTCTCTTATACTCATCTTCAAACCAGACACCTTTTATAAGTGAGTTTTTCTCATTCATCTTATTGGTAAATTCTTCGATGTCCTTATCTGTCAGCTCGCTTAACATACGCTTGTAACTGTCTATTTTGCCCCCGGATTCCTTACTTTTCGCATTATCATCGATATAACCGTTAAGTTCTTTCTCATCCAGGTCAAAGTATTGCAACAAAGCTTCTACCGTCGGCTCCCTGTATGTAGCATCCGATAAAAGCACTTTCGCATCTATTATTAAATTATATACCTTGGAACTGTATGCGATGACCGTACCGTTTCTGTCTGTGATATCGCCTCTTCTGGCCGGTATGGTACGGCTGCTGTAATTGAAATTATCGTAGACCGCCTTGGAATATTCATATCCCTTGCTGGCATTTATCCTGATTATTACCACCGATAATACAATAAGTAAAGTCATGACAATCATAAAGATAATTAAAAGCTTCTTCTGCATAAGTGTTGTGAATTTGATGCTTTTACGTCTTCTTACTGCCATGACTTCTCCTTAAATTATCGTTCGGGTATGTCTTTAAACTGCATTACATACTCGCTTTCGCCACTCTTATAATTAATGATCTGATCCTCAGAAGCATATACCATTCCGAGTTCTTCAACTGCTACATTATAAATATACTCATAGTCGATTGAAGTGTCAATTGAAAGTTCCTTCTGATCGTTCTCGATCTTAAGTTCCTCAAGCTGGGCCTGAAGAGTTGAAATCTTACCGGCATTGGTGCTCTTAGCGTTAATCAGCGATACATAATTGGTGCATGTAAAAAGCATTACTCCGATAGCTGCCGCAATCAAAAGTGTGAAAACTCCTCCGACTCTTGTAGCTCTCGCCCTGTTTTCCTCTATTCTGCGGTCCTGCGCCTGTCTTTGTCTCTCCTGTGACACATTCCCGTTCTTTCTTCTCGGAACTCTTACCGGCACGTCCACCCTCCGCTGTGGTGCCTCGCTTCCGTACATATATTCTGTATTATATCTGTTATCTGCCATAATATGCCTCCCGTTTTATTTCCACATCTATAATCTTCTCTCAAATATCCTTAATTTCGAGCTCTTGGCTCTTTTATTTTCTTCAAGTTCTTCTTCCGACGGTACTATCGGCTTTCTTGTAACGATAACGCCCTTTGGCTTATTGCCGCATACACACACCGGAAATTCCGGCGGGCATGTACATGTATTGACGTTATCCCTGAATTTGTTCTTTACTATTCTGTCTTCCAGCGAATGGAATGTTATTATGCAAAGCCTTCCGCCGTCATTTAAAAGTTCTATCATCTCATCAATAGAATTCTCAAGAACTTCAAGTTCCTTATTAAGTTCAATTCTTAATGCCTGAAATGTTCTCTTGGCCGGGTGTCCGCCCGTCGCCCTGAATTTCATCGGTATAGCTGCCTTTATTATCTCAACCAGCTGACCGGTGGTATGTATTCTCTCATTCTGTCTGGCCTGTACAATATGCTTGGCAATGTTCTTGGCGAACTTGTCCTCTCCGTAATCCCTGATTACTCTGAACAATTCCATCTCGCTATAATCATTAACGATATCTTCGGCTGTCATTGGATTACGTCTGTCCATTCTCATATCAAGCGGTGCATCTTCATCATTATATGTGAAACCGCGTTCCGCGGCATCCAGCTGATAAGATGATACTCCGATATCAAGAAGTATTCCGTCAACCTTCGTCACACCGATATTGGCCAGCGCATTTTTCATATTGCAATAGTTGTCTCTTATGATAGTTACTCTGTCAGCAAACGGTTCGAGTCTCTTCTTCGCAGCAGTGATGGCATCTTCATCCTGATCAATTCCGATGAGCCGTCCGCCCTGTGTAAGTCTCTCACATATATGATATGAATGACCGGCACCGCCTAAGGTTCCGTCCACATATATGCCGTCAGGCTTAATGTTCAGCCCTTCTATCGTTTCATTAAGCAAAACCGATTTGTGTACAAATTCCATTCAAAACCTCCGGTTTAAATAGAGAATCCCAGATTCTCCATATTAGCTGCAACTTCATCCATATTGCCTTCATACTCGGCACTGGATTCATCAAAGCGTTCCTTGCTCCAAATCTCTATTTTGCTTGCAGAGCCAACCAACACCACGTCTTTCTCAAGTCCGGCAAATTCTCTTAACACTGCCGGCAGAAGTATTCTTCCCTGCTTATCAAGCTCACATTCCGCTGCTCCCGCAAGAAAAAATCTGGTGAACTGTCTGGTGTTCTTATTGGTAATAGGGAGAGTGCCCAGCCTTTCTTCAAAGGCTGCCCAGTCATCATTGGCGTATCCGTAAAGGCATCCGTCAAGTCCCTTGGTGACCACGAAAGAAGTTCCGAGTTTCTCACGAAACTTAGCAGGTATGATAACACGTCCTTTGGCGTCAATTGTATGGTTGTACTGACCCATGAACATTGCCATCACCCCTTTCCTTCAGGAATCTTATGGTTGAAACTCACCACTTCGTTCCACAATCTTTCACTAAGCCACACTTTTCACCACTTTTAATGCCATTTTAGCCCATTTTTACATAAATATCAAGAGTATATTTAAAGATTTTGATAATTTCTTTGCATCAAAAAAGCCACAGAAAAACTTTTTTGTTTTCCTGTGACTTTTGTTCAAAAATCATGATTATGTGGGGAAAAATCCCATTTTTTAACGGTATTCCACTGCATCAAATGACAATCTGCCTTCTTTTACCGTCACTTTCACATTATGCTGTCCTTTTTGAAGGTTATATACAGCGTACGCTGCAGTTCTGTCTCCGGAACCGCTGCATGTATATTCCTGTGTCGCGTCATCGGTTTCTATTTCAAGAACTACATCCTTCTGTGCCGCTATTATTGCAAATGAGGTACCTTCAAATTCAAATTCGAAGCTGTCTCCTTCTTCTCCGACAGACACGGTTCTGTTATAGTTTTTAAAACTCGATATAGTAGAGAAATACCATCCGTTGCCGTCTTCTTCCGTGCTTCCGGCAGAAACCTTAATTGCGGCATCCATATCGTCAACTCTTGTTACATAATAATCTTCGCTGTCAGTGGTTATTTTCAGATTATCAAAACAGTTATTGTAATAGCTGCTGAGAAGTGATACTCTTCCCGAATTGACCACATTATCGGTATCTTCATATTCAAGCACTTTGACATTATCAACATACGCCTTTATGACATTATCATAGATTTCAAGTTTAAGATTATGCCATTTCTTAACGTCAAATCCGTCAATCTGAACCGAATCCAGCTTAACTGATGCTTTATTAAGCATCACTTCTCCTGTTTCCGTCAGTTTAAGTGCATATCCGCTGTAATCGTTTGCAGCAAGATTATACCTTCCTCCGATTCCTGCGTAGTTTGTTTTTGAATCATCGCTCTTTTTCCCATCCAGAAGAACATCGGCACTTACTGTGTAATTCTGCCATCTGTCATCAAGCAGTGTCGTCACCGGATCTGACGAGCTTCCCCACTCAGCCGGTTTGTTATCATATGTTATCATCTGCATAAGGACATTATTTCCTTCAAGAGAACTTACCTCAAATGCGCCTGCCTGGTCCGTTGTATACCTTGGTGCCATTCCTCTCTTTGAAAGATAATCCTCATCATATGTCTGATATTCAAAATCGTCTTCATAAGGAAGATCAAACAGTGCATAATTCTGGCTGCGGTCGGTATATTCTTTCTCGTCCGGTTTCATTGTCGATATTGTCACCATGGAATACGGCTTTACCGATATTGAAAAAGTATACTCTCCGTCTTTTTCTTTTGGCTGCACATAGCCCTTATATTTTAAGAAGCCATCGTAATAGTTCCCTGTTCCGTCGTATTCATCAGCACTTTCATACACATTAACCGGGGATGTTTCCTTGCCGGTGTTTTTAATAACAAAATCGTATCCGAGGGTTTTATCTGAATTATTAACGATTACGGTTGAATAATCTCCTGTTTCAGGGTCTTTACATGTAATATAGTTAAATGTTGAATCTACAATTGCATGACCATCTCCACCGGCTTTGCCGTCTCCGTAGCAGGCATTTTCAATAAACTGCCATCCCGGCATTATGAATCTTGAAAAATGAAGTGTCATATAATAGCCTGCATCAAGTGAGTACGCACCACTCCATGGTTCATTGGCTGTAATAAGCTGCTTTGGAAAATATGTTGCGCCACTGTAATATGAACTGATAAGCGGCTGGAACTCATACATTGTCATTCCCTCAGTCATGGCCTGTGTTATTCTCGATGCGATGTCAAGCATGCCGTTTAATCCGCTTAATCCGCTCGCATTTTCTTCTCTGTTGCGGACCAGTTGTTCTGCCTTCATAGGTGACGAACCTTCCGAGAACCATACTTTCTTGCCGTTTTCTTTCTGTACTGTCTTGGTTGCATCACTTGTAAAAGATGTGTAATGCGATGTAACAACATCCACAATCTCCATAAGCTCATCATCCTCAAGCATTGATTTGGATATGCCCCATGTTCCTACACCTTCTCCGGCAACTAACCGGATTGAACCGTAATCATATCTTTCATCTGTCTCATTTTCCAATGCATTTGCAACATATTTAATGAAATCCGGCTCGATATTACGCTCGTTTTGTCCGACTGTCAGATATGATATTTTACATCCATATGTATCATAGAATGCTTCTATTGTCTCCTTATACCACTCATATCTGGCTTCGTACTTACCTTCGTCCGTATCCGGTTCATCCACCCATGCAGGCATTCCCCAGTACAACATATCTATCTTCAGGTCAGGATTAATGTTTAGAGCATCAGCTGCAATACTGTAAGCAGCACCTCTGGTAACATCTGCTTTTTCAGCTGCGCTTCTTTTTACTGCCGGTTCCGTTCCCGAAGATGAATCGACATCAGCTCCCATCTCAAGCTTATAAAGTGAAATATTCAATCCGTCACTGCCAAATACATAATTAAGTATTTCCCAGTACGCATCCGGATTTTCCTCCTTATAATCCAGAAGAAGTCTTGATGAATTGTTGGCGGATATATATCCAAAGCCTTCATAAAGCATGTTTTCATCTGTAATTGCCGCGCTGCCGTCAATAACAATCTCACGTGTCTGGTCGTTTTTGCTATCAAATATCATTTCCGGTTACCCAAATCCAGTCTTGAGCAGGCGCATCCGTATAACCCGCTGATAAAACTTTAACTTTAGTTTCTGTTGTCTCATCAAATCCCGGAAATACAATCTGGAGTGATCCTATTGAATCAAGCGTTCCGCCAAGTGCCTTCTGTGCATCAAATACCATTCTGTATTTGCCGTCTTCTTTAATCGTAAGCTTGTCAGCAGGTGATGATTCATCCCATAATGACACGGTGTCTTCACCGCTCACAAGTTCATAGCACCAATGAAGTTCAGATTCGTCAATATCCATGCCGCTCACTTCAAAATCAACCACTACTCCTGTAGTTCCCGCAGGTACTGAGTCGCTATTATACATTGACAATTCCGGGTCATACACTGTGGAAATCTTAAGCCATGCTTTATATGTATCTCCGCTTTTTTCTGCAATTTCCGAAAGATTAACCTCCAACGGATTGCCCTGTTCTGACATTGACTTTAATTCCTGTTCTGCCTCAGTTGTCACCTCCTGCTCAGCTTTCGTCACCGCTTCTGTCACTGCTTCTGTAGTCTTGGTGCTGTCTGACTTATTTGAACATGCAACTGCCATAATCGCCATCGAAACCACCACTACACCGCCAATAATTTTCTTATACATTACTAAAATCTCCTTTTATTTTTTTATTTATTTAAATGATAAACAATATTGCGCCGACTAACAATGAATGATATTATCATAATTGAACAATTTGAACATTCGAGGTGTTAATATGTGGTATTATTCTTATTTTCCAACCGAACCGAATGCTGAACTTCCGATGTATCTGTACAGTATAGGCATGCACGATACCCAGCCGCTCCTTGTAAGACCTGAGGGCCACAGACATGACCAGTTTTTCTATAACACAACCGGAAGCGGCACAATACTGATATACGGTCAAAAATACAATATTCCGGAGAAAAGCAGTTTCTTCATTCCTGCCCATGTTCCGCATGAATACTATCCCAATACTGACATCTGGGATATCCGCTGGTTTGTTCCGTGCGGAAAAGGTCTTAGGGCACTTTACAAACATATTAATCTGAAATTTGGCATTTATCCGCTTTCTGATGCCAGAAATCTGGACAGTCTCCTTAACAGGATGCGCAGCGAACTTATGTATAATGATATTAACGGAAATCTTTTTGCATCTGCGCACATTAATGAATTTATATTGGAATTTGCCGTACAATCCGGCCTTTTACATAGAGAAATCTCATACCCGGAACAAAATATGAATCCATATTCACGTCATATGAGAATTATAAAAGATTATATTGACAGCCATTATATGCAGCCAATTTCAATGGATGAGCTGTGTGCTTTAGAAGGACTTACCCCGCAGCATATATGCCGCATTTTCAAACAATGCGTCAGGATGCGTCCGTCAGAGTACATTCTCGATGTCCGCATAAACCATGCTAAAGAAATGCTTTTGCACACTTCTCACAGCATAAGCGAAATTGCATACTGGTGCGGATTCGAAAATAATAATTATTTTTGGAAAAAATTCCGTGATATTACAGGTTATGCGCCCGGAGAGTACAGAAAACTCTCGAGCGCACAGAATTATTGATTATTTAAGTGTTTTTATTTTGGTCTTATTGATTTTCATCATAAAAATTACTGCTATAACACATGAGAGGACTTCCGCTATAATAAATGTTGTCCACACAAGCCATATCATGCCGCTGTCGGCGGCTGCCACAAATGAAAATCCCCATGCTACAGGCAGTACAAAAAGTGTCTGTCTGCATATTGATATTACAAGTGACTGCAGTCCAGAATCAAGCGCCTGGAATACTCCCTGGAACGCCACATTGGCACCTGCAAAGACAAAACTTATTGATATCACACGCATCGCCGCTATGTACATTTTTTCAGTGACACCTGAAAGCCCGAACACATGGGCAAGCGGATTGGCCACAACTTCTATTATCAATGTTCCGATAAGCATGATACCAAGTGTGTATATCATTCCGTATTTTACGCCATCAGATACCCTCTTACGGCTTCCCATTCCATGGTTGTACGACACAATAGGTGTTACCGCATCCCTGAGACCAAATGCGGCAAATAATATAAACTGCTGGATTTTGTAATATAATCCATATGCTGTTACCGCGTTTTCTCCTACTCTCTTGAGTATGATATTCATTCCGTATGTCATGATTGACATAAGGGCCTGAGCTATTATTGCCGGAAGGCCTATGCTGTAAATTTCTTTAATTATTCCGCCATCAGGTTTTATATATATATATTTATTTGAAATTTCAGAATTGAACTTCAGGTGGAAAACAAGTCCGCATACGCAGGATACAATCTGTCCTATTACCGTTGCCCACGCAGCACCTGCAACACCGAGCTTTGGCATGCCGCATAATCCATATATAAGAATCGGGTCAAGTATAATATTTGTCACAGCACCCGCTACCTGCGCAATGGTTGACAGATGGGACCTTCCGGTTGCCTGGAGCATTTTCTCAAAGAACGAGAAAAATACTATTCCGGGAGACACAATACAACATATTTTTAAATATTTCACGGCCATATCATGCACAATCGTTGTATCAGTCTGAGTGTTTATATATGCTTCTACCCCAAACACGCCAAAAAGTGCAAACAATATATAGATTACTATTCCCAGAAAATAAGCGTTTCCGACTATTTTGTCCGCTTTTTCTTTATCTCCCTGGCCAAGGCTCTTTGACAGCAGTGCATTCACTCCAACACCCGAACCTATTCCGATAGCGACCATTAACATCTGTACGGGAAAAGCAAGCGTAAGTGCATTGAGTGCTGTCTCCCCGTTCTCTTTCATATTTGACACAAAAGCACTGTCAACTATATTGTACAATGCCTGCAGCATCATGGAAATTATCATAGGTATTCCCATGACAAGCATAAGTTTTTTTACCGGCATTACAGCCATTTTACTTTCACTGTTTTGTTTTTTCATATTTCCTCCATACAAAAAAAAGCGCAAATCCAACAATCTGGATTTACGCTTTATAATACGGCAAAGCCGCTGTTATTCCGCCACTCGACGCCAATTATTCTATCAAATAGATTCATAAAAAGTCAAGAACAAAAAATTATTCTTCACTGTCGTCAGATTCTTCATCATCCTCTGACTCTTCTGTAACAATATCTTCTTCGGTGCTATCCTGTGCAGATGTCTCTTCCATATCATCATCAATGTCAGAACTTACCTCTTCCATCGCTTCCTCTTCTGCCTGTTCCTCTTCCTCGGCTTCATCGTCTATATCCACAGCCGATTTCTTAGACTTCTTAACCGGTATCGGATCAAGCTGTGACGGCTTACCCTTAAGTCTCATTCTCATAACAATCACAATTGCAAGTGCTGCCACAAAAAGCACTGCCGAGAGAATCTGTGATACCGCTACACTGCCTATCTTAAGCTGGTCAGTTCTGAATCCTTCAATTATGAAACGGATAACACCATATCCCATAAGATATCTGCAGAATGTTTCTCCGTAGAACTTCTTCTTATCCCTGAAAATGAGCAGAAGAATGAGTAATACAAGGTTAAGTACGCTCTCATAAAGGAATGTAGGCTGAACCTGTACATATTCCACTCCGTTGATCATAACCTTCATGGCATCCGTAACATCAACATTCGTGCCTATATCCGCAACAGGAATCTGCATTGCAAAAAGGCTGTCTGTGTATGAGCCGAAGGCCTCTCTGTTAAAGAAATTGCCCCATCTTCCTATAATCTGTCCTGTGATAAGCCCAAGCACTGCCGTGTCCGTAAACTTAAAGAACTTCATCTTCTTAACCTTACAGAATATCACAGCCACGACCACTGCTCCGATTACTCCGCCGTATATAGCGAGTCCGCCGCCTCTTAAATTAAATATCTGTGTGAGATTCTTGCTGTAATAATCCCATTCAAATATAACGTAATATAACCTAGCGCATATTATACCACCGACTATTCCGAACAGTGTATAATCTATGTAATCATCAACCTTCTGTCCCGTTCTCTTAGCTTCATGATATGCCATAAGTGCACCGCATACCATGGAAAGTGCCATGATAACGCCGTAATAAGCTATTTCAAATCCGAATACGGTAAAACTCTTGTTTACCAGTACCTCAAATCCCAAATGCGGAAATCTTATTGGTCCGACATCCATATTATTATCTCCTTTATACTGTCTTTTTTATAGACAATATTGTAATACAATCCGTCACTAAATTCAACTTTCAAATTAATTTTATTGTCTTAACTCCGTAAATGTGCTATATTTTAGTAAGTCATACAAAATAAAATACAGACATGTCTTATGTCTGCCGAAAGGATTAGATTTTACAATGAAATTAGGAATCGTAGGATTACCGAATGTCGGTAAAAGTACACTTTTTAACTCTTTGACCAAAGCCGGTGCAGAGTCAGCCAATTATCCGTTCTGTACAATAGACCCGAACGTGGGTGTTGTTTCGGTTCCGGATGAGCGTCTCGGCAAGCTCGCCGCTCTTTATGATTCAGCCAAAATAGTTCCGGCCGTAATTGAATTTGTCGATATCGCCGGTCTTGTAAAGGGTGCATCCAAGGGCGAAGGTCTCGGTAACCAGTTTCTCTCGCACATCAGAGAAACGGATGCCATCGTACATGTGGTAAGATGCTTTGAAAACACCAATATCGTCCATGTAGACGGTTCAATAGACCCGTTGAGAGATATCGAAACAATTAATTACGAACTTATTTTCTCAGACCTTGATATTCTTGAGAGACGAATCGCCAAGGTTTCAAGAGGTGCCCGCAATGATAAGGCTCTCGCCAAGGAACTTACTCTTCTTGAGGGCATCAAGGCACATCTTGAGCAAAGCAAGCCTGCCCGCTCATATGAACCGGAAGATGATGATATGAAGGCCCTTATGGCTACTTATGATCTGCTCACAGCCAAGCCTGTAATCTACGCTGCCAATGTCAGTGAAGATGACCTTGCCGATGACGGAGCTTCCAACAAGTACGTCCAGGTAGTACGCGATTACGCAGCCAGGGAAGGCAGTGAAGTGTTCGCAGTATGTGCACAGATTGAAGAGGAGATTTCCGAACTTGATGATGATGAAAAGAAAGAATTTCTTGAAGACCTCGGTCTTAAGGAATCCGGTCTTGATAAACTTATCAAAGCAAGTTACAGCCTCTTAGGTCTTATAAGTTTCCTTACAGCAGGTCCTACAGAGACACGCGCATGGACCATCCGTAAAGGAACCAAGGCTCCGGGTGCCGCCGGTAAGATTCACAGCGATTTTGAACGTGGATTTATCAAAGCGGAGGTTGTATATTACCAGGATCTTCTTGACTGCGGTTCTTATGCCGCTGCCAAAGAAAAAGGCCTTGTAGGCATAGAAGGTAAAGATTATGTAGTCAAAGACGGTGACGTAATACTTTTCAGATTCAATGTATAATTTATAAAACAAGGGCAAAAAGTCATTTTCCAGAACTTTTTGCCCTTTACTATCATAGAAATTATTTACAATATTTCCTTACTTATTCTTCTATTGACTTCTTCTTACAGATTCCTACTGTCAGAAGAGCAGTTCCCATCAATGCAGCACCCCAGATAATATACATTCCAGAATATCCTGCGGCAACATCTTTATTGCCACCTTCCGGTTTGTCATTGCCGGTGTTATCATCGTCAGTATTGCTATTGCCCGGTTCTGTTTTCGCTTTGATTGTATATCCGCACTCACATACTTTGTCACCATTATCAAGAGTAGTAAAACTATGATTTGCAATAGTATCAGACTTTGCAAAATCATCAGAGAAACAATACTTCTCCGTACATACTTTCCAATGACTGTTCTCATCATACTTCCAATCGCTTAATGTATGTTCATGTACTGATGTGGCGCGTGTAACCTTTACACCTCCCACATGCAAATTATTGTACTCATTTAACAATGATTCATCCCACTGTCCTTCATATATGACTTTGCCTTTTTTATCATAAAGTCTGAATGTGCCCGGAAATTTGAAATCCTCATTATCCACTTCTACCGCTCTGTCACCGCCATCTGTATTATGAAGGTCAAAAAGCACGTTATCCAATATAACTGTACCACACTCAATTGGCTCATCATCACTTATTATTATCAGCTTGCTGTCTGTTACATTCAATATATCATTTTCATCGGAGTGGTCTGTTTCGTCAAGAATTTCTATTCCCTTTTTGGTAAATGATTTTAAGAGCACATCACAGTTGGTCACAGTTGATATGACATTTTCTTCTCCGGTTATTTCGATTGCTTCACCATCACTTATAATTGTTATATTGGAATTTGTAAAATCAATGCCTGACGAAGTGCTGCTATCCTTATCAACAATAATACCATCATCGCGCACCGTCATATATACATCCGAATCCGCAATCGCAACACCTTTAGAATCACCTATACCATCATCGCACGTTCTCAGCTTCAGGCCGCAATTATTAATGTTAACATGTCCATAAGCATATAAACAATCACTGTACGCATCAATTGCAAGAAGCGAATTATCCGATGTTCCTTTTATGGCAATGTCTCCTAAGCCATAAATACCGCATCCGGCAGATGATGCAATATATGCATTTCCTTCTACCTGTACTGTTGAATTCTCAGGAAGAACTATGGCATCGTATTCGCTGGCACAATAATACTCAAAGCCGTCTTTTAGTGTTAATATATGATTCTCATTATCCCATGTCCACAAATCATCATCACTATGTGCAGGCAGATTATCTTCATCAGTAAAATTCATACCCATTGCATAATCGCTAAGGAACTTAAGTTCAAACTTTAAGTGTCCCTGATCGCCGTATGCCTTCTGACCCATTACAACATAATAGGTTCCCGGTTCATAGAACGCGTTTACATAAAATTCACCAAGTCCCACAAATTCACTGTCATCCACACTATTTAAACAACTATAAGTCCCGTCGCTGTTTGTACCATAGATCTTTATTACCGTATCACCTTCTGTAGATGCATCATAACATGCAGCCGCAATACCTTGAGCCACATCGACATTTAAGCGGTATGCTTTGGCATATACAACACATTCCAAATCGTCATCGTAATAATATTCCCCCTCATCAGCTCCGCATTCGGTATCAATTTCCTGAGTGTAATCTTCGGCATTGTCAAATATATCATTCATATTCTTAATATTATCCAAAGTTATAATATCCACATGGCAGTCCGAATCACCGATATAACTGTTATACACATTAAAAGCCAGATAATATGTCCCGCTTTCTGTTGGGTTCATTACAAATGTCTCACCCCATTCATAACAATTATCTCTGTCATAATCACGTTCATAAATTAAGTTTCCGTTATCTTCTCTGTACACTTCGACAAATGTATCTATAGGGCTGTCTACACCCGTGCATTGCACATATATCATCTGTCCCTTTTCCAGATTTACTTTCTTTGCATATACACTACCACCATACTGTTGGTCAATAAACTGTAATTCCGGATTATAATCAGCTGAATACGGTATCGTAACCATCTCAGCACTTTTAATATAATCCTCCTCTGAATCGCCGGCTTTCGCCACCTGCGGCACACATGCAAAAAGCATAACAGCTGCAAGCAGCATGCCTGTAATTTTTCTTTTCATTTAGTTGTCCTCCTAACCTTAAACATATATTCCTTAAAATTTTCAATCTAATCTGCACTTCGATTAGATTTAGTATCAATTATACCACAACTGCCAGACATTAACAAGCATCGAAATCTGCGGAATTAATGGCAATCAATATGCCGCTGTCCATTGAGACATATGCAGTATCATCTGTAAGTTCATTGCTTATGCATCTGGAATATCCCGGTTTTAAAGTATATCCGTCAAGCGTGTACTTAAATCCTTTCAACTTCATTCCCGTCACTTCTCCCGCAAACGGAACAAATGACACATATTTAAGCGGAAAATATTCTCTCGTAATCTCAAATGGCTTGTTCTCAAGAAAAACAATATTATCGGCCGATACAAGTCTTGCCCTTATACCGTTTGCAAGCGCAAAATAAAGATTATGAATATTAGCCAATGTATGATCGAGTCTCCCGCCAAACGCGCCCAGCACATCTGTTTCATTCCCGCGCTTCACAGCTTCATGAATGGCTATCTCGGTATCCGTATCGTCCTTTTCAGGTATAAAACGCCGTACTGTTATCCCTTCACGGGCATATCCATCCAGATCGTCATTACCATGTGTGTCAAAATCTCCGACTATCATATCAGGTCTTATCCCACTCTCCGTGCAGTAATCCAGACCGCCATCGACTGCAATCACATAATCATATATGTTTTTTTTATAAAAAGAGGCAGCAAATGCTCTGTCAAAGCTGCCGCCTGTTATTATCAGTGTTCTCATATCTGCTCCACTATACTAAGTAATCTGTCTACATTACTCTTAATATCTCCCTTAAAAACTGCCGAGCCCGCCACAACTATATCTGCTCCGCATTCAAATATATGCGCGATATTATCTGCATTGGCTCCTCCGTCAACTTCTATTGCAAAATCAAGACCTTTGGCTGCTCTCATATCAGCCAGTTCCTTGACTCTGTCAAATGATTCGGGAAGAATCTTCTGTCCTCCGAATCCCGGATTAACGCTCATCACGATTACCTGTTCAAGATACGGAAGATATTCCTCCAATTCTGAGATTGACGTCTCCGGACTTATCGCAAGTGCCGGTTTCGCGCCAAGCTCGCCGATCTGCATAAGTACATTCTTCGGAGAATGGCATGCTTCTATGTGAACAGATATAATGTCTGCTCCGGCTCTTCTGATATCACCGATATAACGCTCCGGATCCACTACCATCATATGCACATCAAAAAGCATTTTGGTGTGATTTCTGATAGATTGTATTACAGGCATACCGAATGATATGCTCGGAACAAATATTCCATCCATCACATCAAGATGAAGATATTCTGCTCCCGCGTGCTCTATTACATTGAGCTGTTCACCAAGTTTTGTAAAGTCTGCTGATAAAATTGATGGTGCTAAATATTTTTTCATTAATATTTCCTCTTAGATTTGAGTTCGTTATATAAGCTTAAATATATATCATATCGTGTGCTATTAATTACACCTTTATCCACTGCTTCCTTGACAGCGCAATCCGGTTCATTGACATGAACACATCCGTTAAAACGACATCTGCCTTCATAATCACCAAATTCATTGAAATAGAATCTTAAATCTTCTGCTTCCATTCCATCACATTCCAGTGAAGTAAAACCGGGAGTATCCATTATATAAGTGTTACCGGGAAGCGCGAATATTTCACTGTGTCTGGTAGTATGCTTACCGCGGTTTATCTTAACGCTGATATCCCCAGTCTGCGAATTGGCATCGGGAAAAACAGCATTTAGAATCGATGACTTGCCCACACCGGACGGTCCCGCAAGAGCCGTTGTCTTTCCGTGAAGAATCGACTTCAATTCCTCTATTCCTTCATTCTTAACGACGCTCGAAGCAACTATCTTACATCCGCTGTTCTCAAAAACATCACAAAGTTCTTCTATCCTATCAGAATCCGCCTGATCGGTTTTATTAAAGCAGATTACCGTATTTATCCCACTCCGATCCATATTAATCATAAATCTGGTCAAGAGATTAAGATTCGGTTCTGGCGAAACCGACGCAAAAACTATCATAGCCTGGTCGATATTAGCTACAGCAGGCCTTATAAGCTCATTTCTGCGCGGCAGAATATCAATGACATTACCGTTGTGGTTAACGGCATCAGTGATATCAAATTCCACATCATCACCAACTAACGGTTTAATCTTCATATTGCGGAATGCACCTTTGGCCTTACATTCGTACACACTGTCGTCCGAGGCAGTGTGTACGTAATAAAATCCCGCTATTCCTTTGATTATCTTACCTTGCATAAATTATTCCACTGTAGCGGCAAGACCCGGTACTTCGGCAGTCTTATCGGCGCCCTCAGCATCCTTATATGAAATATGCGCAGTTATCGTTGCACCCTTGGAGGTATCGATATCGCTGGTTTCAAAGTCTATATCCAATGTATCGTTAAATTCTCCATTTTTATGTGTTACTGAACTTACCTGTTTTGTCGTAACATTACCGGATGCATCAGTATATGATGCGACAAATCTGATTGAAATTTCACTGCCCTCTGCGGCATCCGAAATACTGTTTTTCAAGTCGCTGTATTTGATATGTGCGACTATTTTATGCTTCTGTGCTGCTGTCTCCTGCGGCTTGGTCTCTTCCGGCTTAGTCTCTTCCGGTTTTGTAGGCTCAGGTTCGGTTGCTTTCTGGCCCTTGCTTATCACAAGTGTGATAACCGTTGTATCTATAGGTGCTTCCTCGCCTACCGTTGCTCCGGACTGTGAAATTACCTTGCCTTCCGTAACCTTATTGTCAAAATCATATTCATATTCAATACTGTTAAATCCAAGACTCTTAAGTTCACTCTCTGCGTCTTCCTTGGTGTAACCCTTTACATTAGGTACTTTGGCCATTTTCTGTGCCACGCCCTTATAAAGTGTTATTGTTACGGTATCTCCGCTCTTAACGGTGTCTCCCTCTTTAGGATCAGTTGATGCAACAGTGTTAATCTTGCTTTCATCATCTGTCTCTTCATACTTGTATGTCGGGGTAAGGTTCTTATTTCTGAGAGTATACTCTGCTGATGTCTGTGTCTTTCCAATTACATCAGGCATCTCAAATGTGGATGTACCCTTACTTACCGAAACAACAATCGTTGTATTCTTGGCTACCATATCTCCGGCTTCAACACTCTGTTCGAATATTTTGCCCTCTTCATAAAGATCAGAATAATCTTCTATCTTACGGATTCCAAGTCCGAGCTTATTAAGCTCTGCCTCAGCTTGATCATATGTGTAACCCGTAAGCTTCGGTACTTCTACCTTATCGCCTGTCTCTTCCTGTGTCGCCTTTGGAACTGATGACGAGTTCTTTCCCGTAGAGAAAAGCTTAACCATTTTCACGATTACGATAATAGTTATGACAAGTATTACAACGCCAACTGCTATTCCGAGAATTGTTATAACCCTGTCTATTTTCTTGGAAGCGGCAGTATCTTTGTCGTCTTCCTCTGTAAGCTCAATATCCTGGTCATCATCTGCATCCTGACCATCATCTGCATACTGATCCCGTATATCGTCAGCCTGACCGGCTGCCGGTGTTGTATCGGCTGCCTTTCGTACCGCCCTATGGCTTATCTCCGCAAGTTCATCATCATCTATCATCTGTGTTACGCCGTTAGGAACAACCGATGAAATAACGACAAAATCCTCATTAGGAGTCACTAAAGAACGCTTGAGATCCGCAATAAGATCTGTCATATTCTGATATCTTCTGTCAGTCTTCTTCTGTGTACACTTAAGTACTATTTTCTCTACACTGATAGGGATATCAGGAAGATATTTTCTCGGCGAAACCATGTCCTCCTGGATGTGCTGCAATGCTACGGCAACAGTCGTATCACCTTCAAACGGAACACGTCCCGTAAGCATCTCAAAAAGTGTGATACCGAATGAATAAATATCGCTCTTCTCGTCACTGTATCCGCCTCTTGCCTGCTCAGGTGAAATATAATGCACCGATCCCATCACGGAAGAATTAATGGTATTGGAAGATGCTGCCCTTGCAATACCGAAATCGGTAACTTTGACCTTTCCCTCTTTGGAAATTATTATGTTCTGAGGCTTAATGTCTCTGTGTACTATATGATGCTTATGTGCAGCTTCGATTCCCTGGGCAACCTGAATGGCAACACTGACTGCTTCACGCACGCCAAGCTTCCCCTTCTTCTCGATATATTTCTTAAGTGTAATTCCCTCAACAAGTTCCATTACAATGTAATATATTCCGTTTTCCTCTCCAGTATCATATATGCTCACTATATTGGAGTGAACAAGACCTGCGGCAGACTGCGCCTCCGCACGGAATTTGGCTACAAAAGTCTTGTCTTCACAAAATTCAGGCTTAAGCACCTTTATCGCAACATATCTGTTTAATTTATGGCATTTTGCCTTATATACGTCAGCCATTCCTCCTGAGCCTATTTTCTCGAGGATCTCGTATCTGTCCGCTATAAACATTCCTTCTCTTAACATGTTCCCTCCTATTTTCTAAGGTTCTATAATTATTATTGAAATATTATCCTTACCGCCACGTTCGTTTGCAAGATCAATAAGCATCTGCGCACGTTCATCTATTTCTCTGCTGCTGTTCAGTATGGATGCTATTTGTGTGTCTTCTATCATGTTCGTCAGTCCGTCAGAACACATAAAAACGGTGTCATTCTTTCCAAGCTCAACCTCAAAGAAATCTGCCATAACATCTTCGCTGCCGCCAATGGCCCTCGTAATGACATTCTTCTTCTCGTGGGTACGAGCCTGTGCCCTGTCTATTGTACCGTTGCTTACCATCTCTTCCACAAGCGAATGGTCTCTCGTAACCTGCCTGAATTCATCTCCTAGCACATATAACCTGCTGTCTCCTACATTGGCAACATACATTGAACTGCCAAAAACAGTTGCAATGACAAAAGTTGTTCCCATACCGGTATAATCCGCGGATGTAGCGGCAAGCTTTAAAAGTTCACTGTTCGTGTATTTAATTGCATCTGAAATAATTGTAATCGGATTATCACTGTCTGACGACTTTACACTGTCGGTAAACGATTGCACGGAAAAACGGCTCGCCAGATCTCCGGCCTTATGCCCTCCCATACCGTCTGCTACAATATAAAGGTTAGGCAGCTTGCCAACAGGCTTACTTGTACAGTACACATAATCCTGATTAACACTTCGCATTCTGCCAACGTCCGTCAGCGCATATGCTTTTATCATAGCTGCTCCTTTGGATGTATTTCCATATAACTCTTTCTAAGCTGTCCACAGGCACCGTCTATATCTCTGCCCATTTCTCTTCTTATAGTAACATTTATTCTGTTTTTTTCAAGTTTATTTTTAAATTTGTTGATTCTGTCAATATCTGACTGCTTGAAATTACGCTCTTTGATCGGGTTTACCGGGATAAGATTTATGTGGCAGTTCATGCCCTTAACAAGCTCTGAAAGCTCCGCCGCACACTCATCTGTGTCATTCTCGCCCTTAACCAGGCTATACTCAAAAGTAACTCTTCTTCCCGTCTTATTTATGTAATACCTGCAGGCTTCCATAATCTCAGCTATCGAATATTTGTTGGCAATCGGCATAAGAGCCTTACGTCTCTCATCATTAGGTGCGTGGAGCGATATCGCAAGCGTCAGCTGGAGTTTCATATCAGCAAGCCTGTATATATTCGGTACTATGCCGCATGTGGACACCGTCAGGTTTCTGGCACTTATATTAAGTCCGTTTTCATCCGTAAGCAGCTGTTCAAATTTAATAAGATTATCAAAATTATCAAACGGTTCTCCGGAGCCCATGACAACCACGTTGGACACCCTCTCACCTGAATCTTTCTGTATTCTGTATATCTGGTCAAGCATCTCGGACGGTCTTAAATTACGCTCAAGTCCGTCAAGCGTCGATGCACAGAACCGGCATCCCATACGGCATCCGACCTGGGATGATATACATACGGAATTTCCATGATGATAATGCATAAGAACACTTTCTATGAGATTACCGTCTTCAAGCTTAAAAAGATATTTTGCAGTTTCGTCTTCCGCCGAGACCTGCTTTCTTACCAACTCGTGCACGGGCATGTCACATTCATTCTGAAGCCTCTGCTTAAGGGCGGCCGGAATATTGCTCATCTCATCATAACTATCCGCTAACTTTACATGCATCCACTCATAGAGCTGTTTTGCCCTGAATGCAGGCTGTCCGATGCTCTTTATATATTTGGTTAATTCGTCCAGATTCATGGATTTGATATCTGTTTTCAACATAATTTTATTACCGCCTTACAAATGCCGCTATAAAAAATCCGTCAAAGTCATTGTCAAACATTCCCGGCATTATCTGTATAAATCCGTTGCTGTCAACACATGATGCCAGCCTTGCCGGTATCCTTCCGGCAAGATTAACAATGTCAAAATCATGTTCTGCGGCAAACCACAATGCATTTTGGACATTTTCTTCCGGATTTACGGTGCATGTACTGTATATAAGCGTTCCGCCCTTTCTGACATAAGCATTTACCGTATCAAGTATTTTACGCTGTAATCCGGCAAGTTCTTTTAGTGATTCCAAAGTGACATGGTATTTAATATCCGGCTTCTTATTAAGAACTCCAAGGCCGGAACAAGGAAGATCCGCTATGACGATATCCGCCTTCTGTATCATATTATCATCCGGTATAAGTGCATCGGCCGTGCTGACTTTAATATTGGTAATTCCCATGCGCCCGGCATTCTGTCTTATAATCTGTGTCTTGGCATCCGATACGTCCCTGGCATCAACATAACCTTCACCGGAAAGACTTTGTGCAATATGCATGCTTTTTCCTCCCGGAGCTGCGCATACATCAATGACAACATCATCAGGTCGGGGTGCTGCCGCGTATCTGACAAGCATCGACGAAAGGTCCTGCACCGTAAACAATCCTTGGTTAAATTCGTCTATTCCTTCGAGATAGTCATATCCTGTTATCTGCAATGCCTCGGTAATATCATCACGCACAACGGCCTTAATATTATGCAATGCAAGTTTCTCTGCCAGTTTGGCCGGCTTAAGTACCGATGTGTTGCACCTTATGGTGAGCGGTCCGGTCTCAAACTGCGACGCAAGCATTCTCTGTGCATTATCGAATCCGTATGCACAGACCCACATATCACAGATCCATTGTGGTGTCGAATATGTAACGGACAGATAGTCTCCCGATGTTTTATCAGGATATTTTATGTCAGATTTATTGCGGGATATATTTCTTAATACACCGTTTACAAATCCTTTAAGTGTCGCAAATCCACGTTTGGCTGCAAGTCTGACCGCTTCATCACATGCCGCGAAATCGCCCGTCTTATCCATATATATTATCTGATATGTTCCCATACGCATTATATTGCGGATTACAGGCTTCATTTTATTAACTTTGACTTTGGAAAAAAGATTTATGATATAATCAAGTGTTATTTTTCTCTCAACACATCCAAGGACAACCTGTGAGATAAACGCCCTTTCTTCGTGCGAAAGGTATTGATATTTGCGCAATGCTTCGTTAAGCACTTTATTGACATATCTGCCGTTCTCATTTACCTCTGTCAATATATCCAATATTACATTTCTTGTATTAACCTGCATGTAATATATTCTCCTGTTCTATCCAAGTACCGTATCTTCCTTTATGGTATATCCGCGCAGGAAATCGCCCGCGCTCATTCTCTTGCGTCCTTCAAGCTGAAGTTCTCTTATTATAAGTCCTCCGTCTCCGGTCATGACATATATTCCATTCTTATCAAACGCATATACCGTTCCCGGTGCCTTATCCGTATCAGGTGACGCATCGACATCTGCCTGCCAGATTTTAAGTGTTTTGCCATCAAGAGATGTATATGCACTCGGCCATGGGTTAAGACCGCGTATCAGCCTTTCAATCTCTGCCGCCGGATGCATAAAGTCAATATGTCCCAGTGATTTGTCAAGTTTTCCGGCATATGTCGCCTCTCCTGTCTGGGGAACCGGTGTCAATACTCCTTTTTCAAGATCGTCAAGCGTCTCTATCAATAGCCCTGCTCCGAGAATTGACAATTTATCAAAAAGGCTTCCTCCTGTCTCCTTGGGTGCAAGCTTGTATCTGCGTACTTTAAGCATATCGCCCGTATCAATGCCGTCGTTCATAAGCATTGTCGTTACGCCGCTTTCTTCATCTCCGTTGATAACCGCCCACTGTATCGGAGCCGCACCTCTGTATTTGGGAAGCAGCGATGCATGCACATTGACGCATCCGTAACGCGGAAGTTCCAATACGCTCTTTGGAAGAATCTGTCCGAATGCCACTACAACTATTACATCCGGATTAATTTCTTTAAGTTTGTCAATCACATCCGACTGTCTTAATTTTACCGGCTGGTATACCGGTATGTTATATTCAAGTGCTTTTTCTTTAACCGGCGGAAAAACAAGCTTTCCGCTTCTTCCGTGCGGTTTGTCCGGCTGGGTGATCACTGCCTCGACTTTATGTCCGGCACGGATTATTGCATCAAGTGTTCCGACCGCAAAATCCGGTGTTCCCATAAATACAACTCTCATGTCTTACTCCTCGCCTGCCACTACGTCCATAAGTTCACCTTCGATATGGTCGATGTAAAGATCTCCGTCAAGGTGTGCAAGTTCATGGCATATTGCTCTGGCCATCAGTTCTTCGCCCTCTATTTCATATTCATTCATATTTTCATCATATGCTTTGGCTTTGACATACATAGGCCTTGTTACTATTCCTGCCTTGCCCGGAATGCTTAAGCATCCTTCCTGGCCTGTCTGGCTTCCAGATGTTTCAAGTATTTCAGGATTAACCATTACAACCGGGCCGTCTCCTACATCAATTACCACAATTCTCTTGAGTATTCCAACCTGCGGTGCCGCAAGTCCGACGCCATCCGCATCATACATGGTATCAAGCATATCTCCGATGAGTTCTTTGGTTCTGTCATCAACCTGTGTTACCGGCCTGCAGATTTTTCTTAAAATCGGATCGCCTTCAGTTCTTATTGTTCTTAAAGCCATTTTCGTGTCTCCTTACCGAATTATCTGAAATCAAATACAACATGGCACTCTTTGTAACATGGCACGTTACATTTAAGATAATTCTCTATTATATCTTTTATCTGTATTAACAGTGCATAATCTCTGCACTTATAATATATTACTCTGTTGTAAATATCATTAATCTTATATACCGCCGCATCAGCCGGCCCGATTATGTTCACCCTGTCGTCTACTGATGTGAGCTTATAAAGTTCATCGGAAAGCTTTGTTGCAAGATTGGCATCGGCGCATGAAATTCTGACTGCCATCATATGATTGGACGGCGGATATCCCATAAGTTCCCGATATCCCATCTCTTCATCATAAAAAGCATCATAATCCTGTCCGGCCGCATGTACAATGCTGTAATGTTCCGGGTCATATGTCTGGATCACGACATTTCCCTTCCTGTCACCGCGTCCTGCCCTTCCCGCTGCCTGCGTCAGCAGATCAAAAGTAATCTCCGCAGCCCTGTAATCACTGCAATGAAGCGACATATCTGCAAGCAGGATTCCGACAAGCGTAACATCCGCGAAGTCATGTCCCTTAACTATCATCTGTGTTCCGATAAGTATATCCGCTTCATGCGATGCAAATTTTTCAAGAATATTCCGGTGTCCTTCCTTCCCGGAAGTTGTATCCAGATCCATTCTCAATACTGATGCATGCGGAAAAATCTTACGTGTCTCTTCCTCCACTTTCTCCGTGCCCGCCTTGAATGCTCCTATGTATTTGGAACCGCATTTGGGACATATATGGTTAAAAACCGTCTCATATCCGCAATAATGGCAGACTAACCGGTTACGCCCGTGAAGTGTAAGTGACACATCACAATGAGGACATTGTATCACATTCCCGCATTCTCTGCAATTGATAAAGCCCTGATATCCTCTTCTGTTGAGGAAAAGCATTATCTGCTCGCCGGCATCAAGTTTCTCCTGCATAAGACTTTTAAGCTTTGTGCTGAACATTGTACGGTTGCCTTTTTTCATTTCATCGCGCAGATCCACCACATCAACATCGGGTATTGTGGCATTTCCGGCTCTGTTATCAAGACGGTATAATTTATATATCCCGCTCTTGCATCTGTTAAATGTTTCGAGCGAAGGAGTTGCCGAACCCATAATGACTTTGGCTCCGGTCATTCTGGCAAGTTCTATCGCTGTTTCCCTCGCATGATACCGCGGAATAGTCTCACTCTGGTATGCACTTTCATGCTCCTCATCAATTATAACAGCACCAAGATTGTTAAAAGGTGTAAAAAGAGCCGACCTTGGACCAACCATTATTTTAATCCTGCCCTGGGCTGCAAGTTCAAACCGGTCATACTTCTCACCCTTGGAGAGTCTTGAATTTATAACCGATACTACGTTCCCAAATTTTGCATAAAAACGCATTATGGTCTGATATGTAAGTGAAATCTCAGGAATAAGCACAATAACTTCCCTGCCTTTCGACAGGACATGCTGTATTATCTCCATATAAACTTCCGTCTTGCCGCTTCCTGTCACACCCTTAATAAGACATGGTGTCATATCATTATTGTCGTAATCTTTTATGATACCGTCGCAGACAACCTGCTGCTCCTGATTAAGACTTGTGACATTACGAAAATCCTCTGCTGCCTCCAGTTCGTTTCTGAATACCCTCTGCGTATCTATCTCGATAAGACCGGCGTCCGAAAGTGCCGTCAGTGACTGCCTGACCTGTCCCATCTGTTGTGTAACCTTCCGGTAATCACATACCGGATTATCGGACAAAAATTTAAGTATTTCGGATTGTTTTCTTTTCGATGTCCTGTATTCTTCCGACAGTGACAAAGCTTCCCTTGGTGATATAAGAAGTCTTACAGTCCTGTTATTTACCTGCTTTACCTTCTCCTTAACCGGAATTACTGTTTTAAGTGCCTGGTTAATGGTCGAACCGTAATTAGTCTTCATCCAATAGGCCAGCTTAATCATCCGTTCGTCAATCGTAGTACTTGACTTCACTATTCCATCAAGCGGTCTTATTTTGTCCGGGGCAATTTCCGGCGTGTTACTTAAGTTTACAACATATCCCGTTCTGTGGCCTGCACCAAACGGGATATTGACTTTGTTTCCTATGGATATTACGGATGCAATATCTTCCGGGACACTGTATTGAAATATTTTATCTAATTTTTCATGGGAAATGTCTACAATGACACCGGCATATATCATATATTGCTCCTATTAATTCATCTTTCCTGCTGCTTTAAGTATAAGTTCGCGGTCAGACATATGATATTTAACACCTTTTATTTCCTGATAATCCTCATGGCCTTTGCCTGCCACAACAATTATATCTCCCTTTTCGGCATTATCTACCGCATATTTGATTGCTTCGGCACGATCCGCTATCTTGACATAACGGCCGGCTGTTTTGGCAATTCCTGTTTCAATATCCTGCATTATCATATCAGGTTCTTCATTACGGGGATTATCACTTGTAATAACCGTAAAATCAGACATCTTACCTGATATCTCACCCATCTCAAATCTTCTCTGTCTGGATCGGTTTCCGCCGCATCCGAATACCGTAACAATTCTGTGCGGATTATATTCCCGCAATGTTCTCAGAAGACTTTCAAGGCTCATCGCGTTATGCGCATAATCAACCATGACCGTAAAGTCGTCGGATATTTTAACAGGTTCAACGCGTCCCGGAACCTTTACATTATATAAGGCCTTTTCAAGCAGGCCATCGTCAACATCAAGGTGTTCCGTGACCGCTATCGCACAAAGTGAATTATAGACCGAAAACTCTCCCGGAAGTCTCAGTTTTACATGCATGTTCTTAGAGCCTTTCACATCATATGATGTTGTGATGTGGCCGTTCTTATGTTCATATATTATATTATCTGCATATAAATCAGCTGTATTCTTCAATCCGTATGTCTCAATGCTGCACGTATGTCCTTCAAGGACAAGTCCTGCATGCTCACTGTCCATATTGACTATTCCGGTACGGCATTGTCTGAATAATTTTCCCTTGCATGCTGCATATTCCTCAAATGAGCTGTGCTCATTCGGTCCGATATGATCCGGTTCAAGATTGGTAAACACGCCTATATCAAACATGATTCCGGCTGTTCTGTGAAGCATCAGTGCCTGTGATGAAACTTCCATCACAACACATCTGCATCCGGCATCTGCCATATCGCGAAAATATTTCTGTACCATATATGACTCCGGCGTGGTATTGGCTGATGGAATATGTGTATCACCTATTATAGTCTCTATCGTACCTATAAGACCGGTCTTGATATTACATGCTTCCAGAATATCACGCACCATAAACGTCGTCGTAGTTTTACCCTTGGTGCCGGTTATTCCTATAGTAAACAGTTTTTCTGCCGGATAATCAAAAAAAGCTGCTGACATATATGCAAGCGCAAGTCTTGTATCCGGTGTTCTGATAATTACCGCATCCGCCGTTTCGATGCCTTGCGTATCACGTTCAACAATTACGGCCGCTGCTCCCTTTGCAATAACATCGGTTATAAAATCATGTCCGTCCACAACTGCTCCGCTTATGCAGACAAAAACGTCTCCACGGGTAACTTTACGCGAATCATATTGAAGTTCTTTTACTTCAACGTCAACATTACCACTTACAACAGTATATTCTGTTTTTTCAAGTAATTCCGCTAATTTCATAATATACCTCCGGCTTACTCTGCCTTATTTACCTCTACCGAGTTAACACAGTTATTCATAAGCATTGCTATGGTCATAGGTCCGACGCCTCCCGGAACCGGCGTTATAGCTGATACATGAGGATATACGTCATCATAATCCACATCACCACAGAGAATACTCTTGCCATTCTCATTCGTTCCAAGTCTGTGTATTCCTACATCAATTACAACAGCGCCTTCTTTAACATACTCATGAGTTATAAATTCAGGTTTGCCGATAGCAGCCACAAGTATATCCGCACGCCTTGTTACTTCTTTGAGACCTGCCGTATGTGAATGGCATACCGTAACTGTTCCGTTCTCGCGTAAAAGTAACATTGCCATCGGTTTGCCGACAATATTGCTTCTTCCTATCACGACACATTCCCTGCCGTCAATTTTAATTCCGCTTCTCTTTAAAAGTTCGATGATTCCGGCCGGTGTACATGATACAAACCCTTTCTGCCCAATGCTTAACGCTCCGACGCTTTGCGGGTGGAAACCGTCAACATCTTTAAGCGGACTTATTGCCTTGATGACCTTATCCTCATCAATGTGCTTTGGAAGCGGAAGCTGCACAAGTATACCATTAACATCCGCCCTGTTATTAAGTTCTCCGATAAGTTTCAAAAGCTCTTCCTGTGTGGTTTCCTCCGCAAGTTCGTATGCAAGAGATTTTATTCCTACATATTCACATGCTTTTTTCTTATTACCGACATATACGCTTGATGCCGGGTCACTGCCCACCTGTATAACCGCAAGACATATTTCAATGCCCTGTTCCTTATATGATGCGACTTTTTCCTTCAGTTCATCCTTTATCTGTCTGGATATTGCTTTTCCATCGATTATCTGTGCCATAGCTTCCTCCTGTATATTATTTATTACATATATTGTCAACACAAAGATTGAGTTTCATTCCGCGTGATCCTTTGAAGAGTACGGTATCTCCTTCCTTAAGGTCACTGTCAAGATATTCATCAACCTCTTCCCTTGTGTCAAAATGTCTGATTTTAAGCGACTTATTACACTCTGCTGCTTTGTCAATATTGATTGAAAGTTCTCCGTATGTTATAAGTTCATCAACATTGTGTCCTGCCATAAATGCTCCGACCTCCGCGTGATATTGTGGTGATTTGTCGCCAAGTTCAAGCATATCGGCAAGCACTGCGATCTTCCTTGATTTTCCGATTGTGCATAATACATCTATTCCCGCTTTCATTGAATCAGGGCTTGCATTATATGAATCATCGATAATTGTAATTCCGTTATGGTGTATAATCTGCTGCCTCATCTCCACACCGCCATATCTGGAAAATGCTTCGGCAGCCTTATCCGCCGCGATGCCATATCTTACGGCAACAGCTATTGCTGCTAACGCATTTCTCACGTTATGCATACCCGGAACATTGAGACAGACATGACATAATATTTCATTATTATTCATAACATCAAATTCTGTCTGTGCCCCGGCTTTAATGTTAACCGCACGGTAATCATTATTATCATTTATGCCAAAAAGTGTGATTCTGCACTTAAGTTCATGCATATGTTTTTTAAGTATTTCATCATCCCCGTTAAGGAACATCATTCCATCAGAACCTAATGCGTCGGATATATGGAATTTTTCTTTGCATATCCCATCCTGGCTTCCAAGCTGTTCTATATGTGACACTCCTATATTGGTAACAATTGCCGCATCAAGATCAACCAGTTCTGCCAGTCTCTTCATCTCGCCCGGCATGCTCATTCCCATCTCTATGACAGCAATTTCATCATCCGGTGAGATTTTGGATAGTGTGTTGGGAACACCTATCTGGCTGTTATTATTGCCTGATGTCTTAAATACCCTGAATCCGGCCGATAAGGCACACGCCACCATTTCCTTGGTGGTTGTCTTTCCTACACTTCCCGTAATTCCTATCTTAGGAATATTCATCCTGCGTCCGTATGCACTTCCTATTTCCTGCATTGCTTTTATTGTATTATCAACCTTAATACATGCTGCGTTGAGGTCAAGGCTGTCATGCTCGCTTGTAAGTACCGCTACGGCACCTGCTGCTACCGCATCCTCTATAAAACGGTGTGCGTCAACCCGTTCACCTATTACGGGAACAAAAAGACAACCTTCACCTATTTCCTTGGAATTAGTGCTTATCATGTTAACAGGTGTATCGGCATTTCCGCAAAGCAGCCTTCCGCCAGTAGCTTCTATTATATCTTTGACATAAAAATTCTGCATAAATAATTTTCCTTCTAGAATAATCCTGTTATTTTGCCTGTATTTTCATCATAATCAACACGCTCGGCAGCCGGTGATTTCGGGAGTCCGGGCATTGTCATTATTGAACCCGTAAGCGCAACCACAAATCCGGCTCCGGCACTTACATATACTTCACGTACTTTCAATGTGAATCCCTCCGGTCTTCCAAGAAGTGCCGGATCGTCCGATAATGAGTACTGTGTCTTGGCCATACATACCGGAAGCTTTCCGTATCCCATCTGTTCGAGTTTAACAAGCATTTTGGCAGCGGCCGGAGCATATTCCACGCCCTTTGCTCCATATATCTTAGTGGCAATGGCATTTATTTTATCATCAAGATGCATATCGTCTTCATACGTGTATTTAAATGGTTTTTTCTCTTTTTCGATAGATTTGAGCACCTTGAGCGCAAGTTCCTTGCCGCCGGCGCCTCCCTCTGCCCATACATTCGCAAGTGCAAATTCGCATCCGAGTGCTTCTACATGCTCGCGTATAAAATTATGTTCTTCATCCGTATCCGTGACAAACGAATTAAGCGTAACTACTACATTGACGCCGAAATTCTGCATATTTTCAATATGCTTATCAAGATTGACGATTCCCTTTTTCAATGCTTCCATGTTCTCTATGGAAAGTTCATCTTTCGGGACTCCGCCATTGTATTTGAGTGCGCGTACCGTTGCCACAATAACTATGGTATCAGGAACAAGGCCTGCTTTACGGCATTTGATATCAAGGAATTTCTCCGCTCCCAGATCCGCTCCGAATCCGGCCTCTGTAACTACATAATCAGCAAGTTTAAGTGCCATCTTTGTCGCACGCACACTGTTGCATCCGTGTGCGATGTTAGCAAAAGGACCTCCGTGAACAATAGCCGGTGTATTCTCAAGTGTCTGGATTATGTTAGGTTTCATCGCATCTTTGAGGAGCGCAGCCATAGCACCGGTTGCCTTAATATCTCCGGCTGTAACGGGATCGCCCGAGTAATTATATGCCACAATTATCCTGGAAAGACGTTGCTTAAGATCTGCCATATCTGTGGCAAGGCACAAAATTGCCATAATCTCCGATGCAACAGTTATTACGAAATGATCTTCCCTTACGAATCCGTCGGCCTTGCTTCCGAGTCCGACAACAACATTTCTGAGTGCACGGTCATTCATATCCATACATCTCTTCCATACAATCTGTCTTGTATCGATCCCGCACGCATTTCCCTGCTGGATGTGGTTATCTATCATTGCTGCAAGGAGATTGTTGGCGCTTGTAATCGCATGAAAATCTCCTGTAAAATGGAGATTGAGGTCTTCCATCGGCACCACCTGTGAATATCCGCCGCCTGCAGCTCCGCCCTTTATTCCGAAGCATGGACCTAATGACGGTTCTCTTAATGCAACAACCGTTTTATGTCCCAGTCTGTTAAGCGCCTGCGTAAGACCTATGCTGACTGTTGTCTTGCCTTCTCCGGCAGGTGTCGGGTTGATAGCCGTTACAAGAACAAGTTTGCCGTCAGGATTACCCGCAACTCTTTTCTCAAGTTCATCGGAGAGTTTAGCCTTGTACTTGCCGTAAAATTCAAGTTCGTCTTCCTTAATGCCAATCTGTGCAGCCACATCTTTTATGTGCTCCATTTTGGCTTCCTGTGCTATTTCGATATCTGATTTCATTAAATTGTCCTTTCTGTCATCTGCCGGATGACATATAATATATTATCACTTATTGTTAAGCATTTCATTAAATTCTTCCATGCTCATTAATACCTTACGCGGTTTGGTTCCTTCTTCAGGGCCTACGACACCGGCGTCACACAGCTGATCCATGATTCTCGCCGCCCTGTTAAAACCTATTTTATAAACTCTTTGCAGCATTCCTATGGATGCCCTTTCTTTCTCTATGATAAAACGGCCGGCCTCCGCAAAGTACTGGTCCCTGTCTCCGCCGAATGCCTGGCTTTCTTCAAATCCCGGATTATTATTAAGCGTAGTCGTTACCGCATCATTATATTCAACCGATGGGCTGTGTTCCTTCAGGAATTCAACAACCGATGCGACTTCCTCGTCCGATACAAAGGCACCCTGAACCCTGACCGGTTTCTTATATCCGTATGGATAAAAAAGCATATCACCGTTACCCAGAAGTTTCTCTGCACCGTTCATATCTATTATGGTTCTTGAATCAACTCCCGACGAAACCGCAAAAGCAATTCGCGAAGGCACATTCGCCTTTATAAGTCCCGTTATGACATTAACACTCGGACGCTGTGTCGCTATTACCATATGTATTCCTGCCGCTCTTGCAAGCTGGGCAAGACGTACTATCGCATCCTCGACTTCATTGGATGACACCATCATAAGATCCGCCAGCTCATCGATAATGATAACTATATGCGGCATCTTAGCCGGCTTATTCTCTTCATCGGATTCTTCCATGGACTCAATTTTCTCGTTATATCCTTTAAGATTACGGACCCCGAACTGTGAAAATTTCTGGTATCTGTCCGTCATCTCCGCAACCGCCCAGTTAAGTGCTCCCGCGGCCTTCTTCGGATCTGTGACAACCGGTATAAGCAGGTGCGGTATACCGTTATACACACTTAATTCAACGACTTTCGGGTCCACCATAATAAGCTTTACGTCATCAGGATGAGCCTTGTAAAGTATACTCATAATAATCGAGTTGATACATACAGACTTACCTGAACCGGTAGCTCCCGCAATAAGCACATGCGGCATCTTGGCTATATTGGCCACGACAACTTTACCTGCTATGTCCTTGCCGACCGCAAAAGAAATCGGTGACGGGTTCTGTTTAAATTCAGGCGATGCGATAAGATCTCCGAGCATTACGCCCGTCGTCTCCTTGTTAGGAACTTCTATTCCGACTGCCGACTTGCCCGGTATCGGAGCCTCTATTCTTATATCAGCCGCTGCAAGATTGAGCTTGATATCATCCGCAAGTGAAACGATCTTGCTGACCTTAACACCCTGTTCAGGTGAAAGTTCATATCTTGTAACCGTAGGTCCGCAGCTTACATCGGTTATCTTAACCTTGACACCGAAATTAGCCAGTGTCTGCTGAAGCTGTGAGGCTGTGTTCTTTAATTCTGCATTGCTCGTTCCGCCCGATTTCTTCTTATCTCTCGAAAGAAGATTAAGTGGCGGAAAAACATATTTACCGGCATTTTTCTTCACACGTGCGGGCTTTATTGCCTGCGATTTTTGTACCTCATTATGCTCCGCCGCCGGCGTCTGTCGTACAGGCTCCGGTTCAACAATCTTAACTTCTTCAGGTTCTATATATTCTTCCGTAATTATATCATCCGGTATCTCTTCCTGTCCGGCATCCTCGTCATCCTTCTCCGGAATATATTCTTCTTCACCGTCAAACACATCAAACGGATTACTCTGTTCCTCTGTATAATGCGCCGCTTCATAATCAAGGACATTATCATCGATAGTCTCATCATCAGGTGCCGCCTCAAATCTGAATACGGGTGCCTCCGGCTTCTTACGCACCGATGTCAATGACAGATCCGGCATATGTCCCGTATCTCCGTCGTCCACGGTGTCTTTGATTTCAGTGTCAAATGTAACACCATATGCCTTACGCGAAGCCCTTGTAAGCGGTACTTTCTCATGTGGTTCATTCTTGATCCTGACACGTTTTACAGGCGGATTTTCCTCACGTTCCCGCTCGTGGTTCTTATGAGCATCATACACCTTGCGGCTCCCTTTCCTGATTCCGCCAATAAAGGACCGCTCGGTTATCACCACAATGCCTATTATGACAAGAACTATATCTATAAGGTATGCTCCGACCGTGCCAAACCATGTGACGAAAAGCTTGCAGATTGAACCTCCGAAAAAACCTCCGCCATGTCTGCCAGCAGATGATTCGGTGTAATATTGCGTGAATGTCCATTCGTCCGCATGTGAACCGCTTATAAGCTGTATAAGAGTGCATATGAGTATCATTACTAATACTCCTGCTATAAATTTGACCCGCGCTATTGAATTTCCTTTGTTGGAAATCATAAACAATGTCCCGCCAAACAGCAATATCGGGAAAATGTATGCCACTAACCCGAATAATCCGAAGAAAAAGGAACTGATGGCAGCCCCAACCATTCCGCCGACTCCGAAATTGGCTATAAAAAATATAACAGAAAGCGCAAATGCAATAAGTACCGATGCTTCTTTGGCTATTCCTGTGTCCTTACGCACGTTCTTCCTTGGCTGTGGTGCCTGCCTGTATGTCTTTTTCCTGTTGTTTGTGTTGTTTTTCTTATGTGCGACCGTTTGTCTGCTTTTAGTGCTGGCAGCCATGTCCGCCTCCTGTTATCTCTTTACTATTGAAAATACTATCGCGACAATTCCCAGAACTGCGCAATATATTGCAAAACCAAAATATCTCTTGGTCTTTATTAACTTTAACATATATTTGATGCTGAAATATCCCGTAACTCCGGCAACGATTGTGCCCAGTATGTATCCCGGAAGATTCGCGGAGCCAAACGCTTCGTTCTTGAAACTTCCTATCTTAACCACAACCGCACCAAGTATTGCCGGTATGGACATAATAAATGAGTATTTAACGGCAAGTTTCTTATTATATCCAAGCATAAGGCCCGTCGCTATAGTTGTTCCGGAACGCGATAATCCCGGCATTGTCGCAATGCCCTGCGCTATTCCGAGAATAAAAGCACTTGAATAAGGCGCATCCTTGATTCTCATTGTTCCGTCCGGATGCTTATCTGCGAGAAGCAGCAAAACGGCCGTAAGAATAAGGCACATACCTACCACCCATAACGTTCCGGAAGCCTTTTCAATCAGGTCGCTTCCAACCATCCCAAGTATTCCGGTAGGTATGGTTGAGATTATCACCATGAGCACCAGCTTCCGGTAAGATGAATTGATCACTTTGAAATATTTATATTCGGTATTGCCTCTGCGTCTTACTATGAATACCAGAAAATTAGCAAATATCGTAACCAGCATTCCCCAGAATTCTCTTATCATCCCCCATATATCTTCCCTGAACACAATAATAACCGCAACAAGCGTACCCAGATGAAGCATTACATCAAAATACATTCCCGAATCCAGATTGATTCCGAGAACCTGCTTAAAAATAGCAAGATGACCCGAACTGCTCACCGGCAGAAACTCCGTCACTCCCTGTATCAGACCCATAAGTAAAGCTTTAATTATATTCACTGTCTTTCCTCCAGCTGTATATCAACTACATATGTAATAAAAATGGTATAACAGTCATTCCGGATTATTATACCATTTTTTTCAGATTAGTACAATCAATTTAATTATTTGCGGATCATCCCGGAAAGTTTATCCAAAGCATCACTTATAGAGCCGCATTGGTTCACAAGTCCTACATCCACGGCCTCCTGACCGACCAGAATTGTTCCCAGATCTTTAGCCATCATTGATGTCTCCATCATCATTTTTTCAAGTTCATTTTCGGGGCATTCCGAATGTGACGCAACAAAATTTATAATTCTGTCCTGTATTGATTTAAACTGTCTGTAAGTCTGCCTTGTTCCGAGAATCGTTCCGCTCATTCTGACCGGATGTATTACAACAGTTGCACTCGGAACTATATATGAATAATCCGCCGCTGCCGCAATCGGCAGTCCTATTGAGTGGCTGTCGCCTATTATTAATGATACCGATGGTTTACTTAGGCCTGCAATCATTTCAGCCATCGAAAGTCCGCACGACACATCGCCCCCGATTGTATTTATAAGATAAAGTATTCCCTTTACTCCGGTGTTTCTTTCGTAAGATGCCAGCATTGGGAGCATGTGCTCGTAACTCGTGGTCTTTGAATCACGTCCCAGATTCTGATGCCCTTCTATCTCTCCTATTATTGTAACTATTTCTATTCCGTCACTGTTTACAGTTCCGTATTCTTTAATGTTATTTTGTTCTTCAGACATAAAAATACCCCCGGCAATATATGATACAATCATTATTACCGGAGGATATATTTTTATTCCTGAGCCTGCGCATTATCCGTCTGTGCCTGCTCATCCCTTGTGATTTCCACTTTGCGGATCACGTTACCCGATACTTCCGTAATCTTAAATACCAGTCCGTCAGATTTGACTACTGCTTTCTCATCATCGTCCGGTATTCTGTCAAGTTTCGATATAAGATATCCGTTAAGTGTATCGTATTCCTCACTTTCTATATCGGTTCCCAACAGCTTATTTATATCATCGAGTTCTGTAAGTCCGTCAACCACATATGTTCCGTTATCATCATGTGTGATAGCTTCTTCTTCCTCATCATATTCATCCAGAATATTTCCGACAATTTCCTCGATAATATCTTCCATGCTTATGATGCCCGCCGTCTGTCCGTATTCGTCAACCACTATGCCCATATGTATTTTGGCTGTCTGCATATCTTTAAGAAGGTCATCTATATCCCTTGTCTCCGGCACAAAAAACGGTTCTCTTAACAGTGCTTTAAGATTTTTAAGTTTCTTAGCCCTGTTCGGGATGTTCCTGTAAAAAATAAGTGCATCCCTTATGTGAATAGTACCTATAATATCATCTATATCACCTTCATACACCGGAAAGCGGGAATACTTGCCGTCTATGTGGTTCTGTATAAAGGTATCCAGTGTCATTTCACAATCTATTGCTTCGATTGAGGCGCGGTGCGTCATGATATCGCCGGCAGATTTATCACCAAGTTCAAATATATTGGCAATCATTTCAGCCTCCGAAGCTTCCAAAACGCCCTGCTCCTGGCCTTCATTCACCATTGTGATGATCTCTTCTTCTGTAACATTATCATTATCTTCATCCGGATTGATTCCGAATATTCTGATTATAATATGTGATAGTGCAGATACTGCCACACATACCGGATAAAGCAATGTAATAAGTGCCTGTATAATTCTGCAATATCTCTTTGCAGTCTTAACCGGATTGCGTTTTCCTATTTTCTTCGGAATCATCACACCGAAAACAAGGAGTATCAAAAGCATGACGACCGCAGTTATAATTGAAACAAGCGTTTTGTCGGCTTCGATGCATTTCATTATATATGCACGCACAACTGTCAGTATGTAACCGCCCGCAACCAGATTGGTCACGAACATAATAACGTCAAAAGTATCACCGAAACGCGACGGGCTATCCATTATTTTCTTAAGCAGTACAACTCTCTTATCGCCCTCCTGTGATTTTTCATCTATTTCTTTCTCATTTATGTTCTTAAGTGCAGATTCAAAAGAATAAAGTATTGCATCTATTATCAGGAATAATGCAAAAAGACCTACACCTATATACGTCCGGCCATCGCCCATATATTATCCTTTCCGTCCTTATATCCTATGTACGGATAATTTCCAGACTTGTAAGAAGTGCCTTGTTAACTTTTATTATAATCTCATTGTCAAGATGGCACACCTTATCCTTTAATCTAGTTTTGTCTATTGTTCTAAGCTGTTCCAACAGAATAACCGAATCTTTAATCATATCGTACTTATTAGAGTCTATCTCCACATGAGTCGGGAGTTTGGCTTTATTCATCCTTGATGTAATCGCTGCACATATAACAGTCGGGCTGTGCTTGTTACCAGTATCATTTTGGATAATAAGCACAGGTCTTATTCCTCCCTGTTCAGACCCTATAACAGGTCTTAAATCGGCATAGAAAATATCTCCTCTTCTAACAATCACGATCAAACACACTCCGTCAATTAAATTTAACTTTATTATTGCTGCTTTCGTGTGTTTTTATTCAGTTAAGATCAAAAATTTACGGAACGTACTTGCGTTCAACTCTCTGCGAAATTCCGCATACAAATTCATAATCGAATTTACCGGATATGGCAGCAAGTTCTTCAACCGTTATGATTTCATCGCCGTCCTTACCGATAAGTGTAACTACATCTTCAACTTTCACATCCGGAATATCCGTAATGTCAACCATCATCTGATCCATACATATTCTTCCGAGAATAGGTGCCTTCTTTCCGTGGATCAGCACATAACCTTTGGACGAAAGCGAACGCGGGTAACCATCCGCATAACCGATTGCAACCGTGGCAACCCTGGTTGGCCGGTCGGTTATATAAGTCCTTCCGTAGCTGATTCCTTCACCTGCTTCCAGCTCTTTTACAAATATAACATGGCTCTTTAACTCCATTACCGGATTATATTCTATCTCTGTCAGCATCTCATCTGACGGATGCATTCCATAAAGAATAATGCCCTCTCTTACCATATCAAGCGCATATTCAGGCATATCAACTATTGCCGCACTGTTGCAGCAATGCCTTATTCTGAAATTCACTCCTCTGTCCGCAAGTTCATCTATTACTTTCATGAATCTTTCAAACTGTATATGTGAAAAAGTCTTATCGCCTGAATCCGCAGTTGCAAAATGCATGAAGATTCCCTCGCAGTCAAGTCCGGGCATCCTGCATACCCTTTCTATCTCGTCAACCGATGATTCATCCGCCGCAAAACCTATTCTGTTCATTCCTGTGTTGATTTTTATATGGCATGAGGCACTTTCGTTCATCTGCACTGCGCATTCTGATACTTCCTTTGCCATTTCTTCCGAAAGCATGGCAAATGTAATGCGGTTTCTGATTGCTTCTTCATATTCTGCCTTGCACACATATCCAAGCACAAGAATCATATTGTTGATTCCGTGTTCCCTTAATTCAATTGCTTCTCTTGCCGTCGCTACCGCAAATCCGTAAACCTCGTCTTTAATTGCTTTGGCAACTTCTATTGCTCCGTGTCCGTAAGCATCCGCCTTAACGATTGCCATTATTTTGACATTGTCGCCGACTCTCTCCTTTGCCTGTCTGATATTGGCATGGAGCGCATCCAGATGTATTATTGCATAAGTTCTCGTAAACTTCTTCATTGCTGTTCATTATCCTCTATATATCTAACTGATTATTTGCACATAACAGTGCCTATGTATTCAAAAAGATCTCCTGCTTTAACCGAATGCAGGCTCTTTCCTTCCGATGCCGCGCATCCCGCAAGTCCGTGTATGTATACGCCCATTGCCGCTGCCGAAAAAGGTTCCAGCCTGCACGCGAGCATACCTGATATTACACCTGTCAGGACATCGCCCATTCCGCCTTTGCTCATTGCCGCGCATCCGGATGTATTAATATATAATCCTCCGTCCGGTGATGCCACAACAGTCGCCGCATCCTTAAGTACACAAATGACATTATTTTCTGCAGCAAAACGTGCAGCAAATCCTGCAATATCTCTAAGTATATCATCCTTCGGAATGTGGCACAATCTTTCCATTTCACCTATGTGCGGAGTAATTATAACAGTACTTTTGCATTTTTTCAACAAAGAAATATCATCTGCGATAATATTCAGTGCATCCGCGTCCATTATAAGCGGACATTCTGCCGAATCAATCACTTTATATACTATATTCCGTGCCGTTTCATCCGTACCAAGCCCTGGTCCGATTATTATCCTCGACGCCCTGTCTGCAGCATTTTTAACCACATCAACGGCATCATTATTGTCATACCCGTCAACAATCGCCTCCGGTATAAGTTCCTTCAGCACCGCAGTATTGTTGTTATGCGTTACTATCTCCACGAGACCGCTGCCGCTTCTGTACGAGGCCTCCGCCGCAAGGTAAGCCGCACCGCTCATTCTGGCATTCCCGGCAATGACTACCGTCCTTCCGTATGTGCCTTTATTGGAGTGTGCATCTCTTTCAGGTATTTTATACATATCTTCAGGTGTAAAATACCTGGCAGGGTTAAGGCCTGACAGTGCCTGCGGACAGAAACCGATATCGGCAACCGTTATGTCTCCTGCATATTCCTTTCCGGGATAAAGCATAATTCCAATCTTATTATATCCAAATGTCACCGTAGCATCCGCCCTGACGGCACAATTCATGACCGCACCGGTATCAGCATTTATTCCCGAAGGAATATCCACGCTCACAACAAGGCCTCCCGCATCATTAATCATTTCTATTACTTCATTATACGGTTCCTTTACATCGCGGGACAAACCCGTTCCGAATATGGCATCCACTATTATATCATATTCACCTATATCCGATATGTTACCACAGGGAATATGCGATTTCCGGGCAATTTCAAGCTGAAGTCTGAATTCTTCCGTCATATGTTCTTCATTACCGACGGTTATTATATCAACCGTGAGTCCCTGCCATGTCAGTATCCTTGCCGCAGCCACTCCGTCAGCACCGTTATTGCCATGTCCGCATACCGCACATATCCTGACGCTTCGTCCGAATTCAGCTGCTATTCTTGCGACACATCCCGCCACCTCAAGTGCGGCTCTCTCCATGAGCACTACCGACGGAACGCCCATGGAATGTATCGTATATTCATCGACTGTTTTTGACATCGCTCCTGTTAAAGCATATTTCATAATTACCCGTTCTCCTCCTTATTATCAAAGACCTCCATCATCTCAGGTCCCAGTAAATCATGCATATATGTATATATATTGGTGTTGGCGATTTCCTTGTCCTGTTTGATTATTATTCTCCTCTTAAGTTCTGTTCTCGTCACGTCAATCCAGGCTGCAAGTTTCTGTATGTCCCTGTAATTGGAATGAATTCTGTCATAACACACCTGCACACATTCAATTACAAGTTTAATGTTGGCATTACGGATTTTGTAAGGGATATCAAGCTGTTCCTGTTCCAGTTCCTCTATTTTCAGCTTGGCCTCTATTATCAGCTTCTGGTTCGTCGCCATGAGTTTCTGCCTTTTGGACTCCGAAAGTTCCATATTTTCGACATTGTCTATAATGGACTGCATGAGCTTGTCTTTAATCTTATGCACTTCCTTAAGGTCGTCATTAATCTGGCCCTGACGTTTTAAAAGGTCATTGAGTTTCTTCTCACATTCCCTTATCTCGTCAGTCTTATCCTTTTCCGGAAAAAGGACATGATACCGTTCATCAAGTGTCAATATCGGCAGCTGTTTATATGCCGCATTTTTCTTAACTTCTTCGATAGTAAGAGCCATCGCCTTCATTCCTCTCTGTTCATATAGTTAAAAAGTCTGCCACCTGTCGCAGCAGACAATTCCTATCTGGTATTCATATTATATGACAATGTCATGAGGCTTTCCGAAAGATGTACATTCTCAACCACAACATCAGACGGAACTATTAAATCCATATGCGCAAAATTCCATATGCCTTTAATTCCCGCTTCCACTGCCATTCTGGCAACTTCATTCGCACTTGTCTTGGGTATGGTAAGTGCCATAATTTCAATATTATTGTCCCTGATAAAATCCGCCATCTCTTCCATAGGCATAATCTTAGCGCCGCGGCAGTCCCTGCCTATAAGTTCCGGATTACAGTCAAACATTCCCTTGACCACAAATCCTCTTTTTTCAAAATTAGCATAATTAGCAATTGCCCTTCCGAGATTACCCGAACCGGCAATTATAATATTATGGACATGGTCGATTCCGAGAATCTTCGCAATCTCATCATGCAGATATTCAACATTATATCCGTATCCCTGCTGGCCGAATCCGCCGAAATGGTTCAGATCCTGTCTTATCTGTGAAGCCGATACCTTCATTCTGTTGCTGAGATCTCCTGAAGATATCCTTTCGACCCCGTTATCAAGCAGTTCTTCAAGATATCTGTAATACCTTGGAAGTCTCTTGACTACAGCAAGTGATATATCATTACGGTCCATATGTTCCTCCTGAAAATAAAAATTGACATTTATCAGTACATATGATTTTAACAGTATGTCAGATAAATGTCAATTTATAATGAGCCTCCCGCATATGCATTAAAGGCTTACTTTTCTCTTCAAAAGCTCCGAAACTCCGATATATGTTCCTATTACAAATAAGATTTCAAACAGGTACACAAGCCATGAGCCTGCTATCATCTGTGCAAACGAATCACCGAAATCAAATGTCGGAATATGGGAAGATACAATTGCTGTGACAACCCTTATTACAACAAAGAGTCCGAATGCAAGCCATCCCTTGCCCTTCTTATTGGCAAGAATGGTAGCACTCAGGGTTATTGCAAGATATGCGAAACTTACGGTAAGAATTATATTGATCCATATTCCCAGCACGACTGCAGCAATTCCAATTATAATATCAGATATATTCGTGCCCGCCATGATCTCCAGAATCTGATCCGCCATTTCCCTCATATTCCTGATGTTGCCATATTTTACCATAGCAAGCTGTACATCTGCATAAATAAAGAGAATGTAAAGTGCCGATGCCAGAACGGTCACAATAAACAGTGTAAGATACTTGGCACCGACTATGGCATAAGTCGAATTCGGGGTCATAAATGTCATATAACTGTATTTGGAATTAAGTTCCCTGGCATACGAGACAACACCCATTATCATAAGGAATATAATGCCTGCCCAGCCACACAGCAGAAACAATATCATTGATATGGCAACGTTGGCATCACTTTTGCATAAAATACTTCCGCCAAGATAAAGTTCAAGTGCAAAAAGTATGGAAAAAATAACAATATACAGTGTCATATCTTTTCTGAGTTCGTATTTAATAAGCTTTAGCATAAGGTACACCTCCCCATCCATATACTTCTTTATATAATTCAACAAGTGATTTGCGGTTGGCATCTCTTAATTTATCGGCATCCCCGGCAAGCACAAGCTGTCCGTTTTTCATAAAAAGAGCTCCGTTTACAATATTTTCAAGTTCATCGACAAGATGACTTGAGATTACTATCGTCCTGCTTCCTCCGGCATTGGCCATGATAGCATTAATTATAACCTCTCTTGCAAGAATATCTATTCCGTTAAGAGGTTCATCAAGCATGATAAGACCTGCATCTCTCGAAAGTGCAACCGCAATCTTTAACTTGGCCAGCATGCCGGTTGACATATTCTTGACCTTATCGCCAAACTGCAATCCCATCCTGGCCAGCAGATCGTAAAATACCGGTTCCGAAAAATCCTTATAAAAATCCTTATAAAACGCAACTATATCTTTGACAGTCATATAAGGATAGAAATAACTTTCAGTCGGCATATATGCTATATGAGCTTTGCTTTTCGTATCAAGCATCTTTCCATCCATTGTTATCGTGCCCGATGTGGGTTTAATAAGTCCCGCAATCATCTTCATAAGTGTTGTCTTGCCGCTTCCGTTAGGTCCCAACATCGCATACACTTTACCGTCATCCAGCCTCATATTAACATGATCGACTGCTGTACATGAGTAGTATTTTTTAACAAGTTCATCACAAATTAACATTACCCGTCTCCTGTTCCCATATTTTAGTTTTCACAAATTATAACACTATTCTTTACATATAGCAAGTTGCAAAGAATTTTTCTTTAATGTATACTGTAAATAAATATTTGAAAGAGAGGTCATGCATATGAATAATGTAATACAGATGATTGATGAAGCGGCATCATATATCAGAAATCACATTGATTTTACCCCACAGATTGCAATAATTCTCGGATCCGGACTCGGCCCTCTTGCCGGTGAAATAACATCTCCGGTAGTTATGAAATATTCGGATATTCCGCATTTTAAGGCTTCAGCCGTAGCCGGACACGCCGGTGAACTTATTGCCGGAACCATAGACGGCCGCAAGGTTCTTGTAATGAACGGAAGGTTTCATTATTATGAGGGACATCCTATGGAAATCGTTACCCTCCCGATACGCGTATTTGCACGGCTCGGAATACGTAACCTGCTTGTAACCAATGCCGCCGGCGGAATTGCCGACAGGCTTAACCCCGGTTCAGTAATGCTGATTACGGACCACTTAAGCATGATGTGCCCTTCCCCTCTTATCGGTCCCAACCTTGATGAGTTCGGTCCCCGTTTTCCGGATATGACAGATGTATATACGCCGGAACTCCTTGACATTGCGCGGCATGCAGCAGCCGTAAGCGGTGTCAGCGTTGAAGAAGGTGTTTATTGTTACTTCCGCGGCCCCCAGTATGAAACTCCTGCCGAAATCCGCGCTGTCCGTGCACTCGGAGCTGATGCAGCCGGAATGTCAACCGTGCCTGAAGCCATCGTTGCCCGGCATTGTGGTATGAGAATACTCGGAATTTCATTGATCACCAATAAGGCTGCAGGTCTCGGTAACGGCGGATTGTCCCACACCGAGGTCAACGAAACCGCTAATTCATCGGAGGAAAGGATTATAAGGCTGGTACACCAGATACTTGATGAATGGAACTAAATCATGATACTTAATTGTAATAATATATGCAAAACATTTATAACCGATGACATTCTTAAAAATGTCTCGTTTCACATTGAAGACGGTGAGAAAGCTGCCATAGTCGGGATTAACGGTGCCGGCAAGTCAACTCTTCTTAAAATAATAGTCGGCGAACTCGAAGCAGACTCCGGAAGTGTTACTCTTGCCAAAGATGCATCCATCGGTTATCTCGCACAGCATCAGGATATCTCTTCCGACAGAACCATATATGAAGAGGTAATGACTGTCAAGGAAGATATTATCAACCTTGAGCTTACACTCCGCTCTCTTGAAAAACAGATGAAGCATGCATCCGGTGACGAACTTAATGCCCTGCTTGAAACATATACGCTGCGCGACCATGAGTTTGAACAGGCTAACGGATACGCTGCAAGAAGTGAGGTTGTCGGTGTCCTTAAAGGTCTCGGATTCTCGGAAGAAGATTTCGACAAGAAAATATCCCTTCTCTCAGGCGGTGAGAAAACACGTGTGTCGCTTGGCAGGCTGCTTTTGAGCAAACCGGACATATTGCTTCTTGATGAACCTACCAACCACCTCGACCTTCCGTCAATAGCCTGGCTTGAATCATATATCATTAATTACAGCGGAAGCGTCCTCATTGTTGCACACGACAGATATTTTCTCGAACGTACAGTTACCAAAATAATAGAACTTGATAACGGAATCTGCACCGTATATTCCGGAAGATACTCTGACTATTCGGCCAAGCGTTCAATGATAAGAGCCGCAAAGCTCAAAGCTTACTACAACAACCAGCGTGAAATCAAGCATCAGCAGGAAGTTATAGACAAGCTTAAATCGTTCAACCGTGAGAAATCAATAAAGCGTGCCGAGAGCCGCGAAAAGATGCTTTCCAAAATGGATGTTATCGAGAAACCGTCCGAAGACTCCAAGGGTATGCATTTTGAACTTGAACCGGCCATTGTAAGCGGCAATGACGTTCTGACCGTAACGGATCTTACCAAAAGTTTTGGCAGCCGTACTCTTTTTTCCGGCATAAACTTTGAAATCAAACGCGGCGAAAGAGTCGCGCTTATCGGTGCTAACGGAACGGGTAAAACTACCATTCTCAAGATTATCAACGGTTTATGTGATGCGGACTCCGGAACCGTACGCTTAGGTTCCAATGTTGAATGCGGATATTATGATCAGGAACACCATGTCCTTGACATGAATAAGACATTATTTCAGGAAATCTCCGATGCATATCCGGATATGACCAATACCAGGATACGCAATGTTCTTGCCGCGTTTCTTTTTACCGATGACGATGTGTTCAAGCGGATTGGGGATTTAAGCGGAGGCGAACGCGGACGCGTGCTGCTTGCCAAGCTTATGCTTTCCAATTCCAACTTTCTGCTGTTGGATGAGCCTACCAATCACCTTGATATCAATTCAAAAGAGATTCTTGAGGATGCGCTGAATCATTACACAGGCACTTGTTTTTTCGTATCACATGACAGATATTTTATTAATTCTGTTGCCACAAGGATTCTTGATCTGCGGGATCATACTATAACCGGTTATATAGGCAATTACGATTATTACCTTGAAAAAAGTTCCGGCAATGCCGCCGTTCCCGTAAAGCAGGGTTCTAATGTTACATCATCTTCATCCAAAGAAGACAGACTGCTTAAGAAAGAACAGCAGGCCAAGGAACGTAAGAGGCTTAACGAGATAGCCGCAATCGAAAAACGCATCTCCGAGATTGATTCTCTTGTTGTGGAAATAGATAATGAACTTGCAAAGGAAGAGGTTTATACCGACCATACCAAGGCTTCCGATTTCAGCAGGAAACGTGATGAGCTTCTTTCCGAACAGGAGAAATTATATTCCGACTGGGAAAATTTAGAAGAAAATTCATAAAACAAGCTCCGCATTCCTTTAAAAGGCTACGGAGCTTTAAATTATTTATCAATATAAGTTATCATTCCGGGACCGAGTTTCTCAGTCGGTCTCGCTGTAAAACCATGGTCAAGATAGAATTTTTCCCTTCCTTTGGCACACATAAGACATAGCATCATACGCGTACCCGGCATTGTAATCGACTCAACATATTCCTTAAGTTTCTTAAGGATCTGTCCTCCTATACTGTGCTTTTGTGCTTCCGGAATTACCACAAGGTCCTGTATATATGATATAACAGCTCCGTCCCCGACTACCCTGCCCATTCCGACCGGTTTTCCGTCGATATATGCACATAATGTATATAAAGCATTATCGATTGCTTTCTTTGCCTGTTCTCTTGACAATTCTATCCATCCGACTTTATGTCTTAGCATAAGATATGTGTCGGTATCCAATGTATTTTCTTTTATCTCAAGCATAGTATTCCTCTTTTCGATTGTTATTTGCAATCGAGGTTCTCTTCAATACGTTTCCAGTCTGCTTTGAGAATCCGTTGCTTACGACCCCTGAATTCCGATTCCTCTTCATACAGATATTTCTGATTAAGAAGCCCGTCAAGTGTCATCTGGATACGCTCAGGCGATATCTTGTTATACTCGGCAACACTGTTGACTGTCTTCCAATATGTGGCAACCTTATCCATATTCTTAAGTCGCTTAAGCGAATCAATAATAAGATTAATATAAAACTGCTGTTCCTGTGTCTGCCTTGGCATTTCGACATATGAATTGGCTGATGATTTAAGCTTATTACTAAGTGCAAATTTCACTGCATAGATTATAACTTTCTTGTTCAGTTCCCTCAGATATTTAACTGCCAGGTCGAAATGTCCGTCACCTGTGAAAATAATGAACACATCCGGTGACTTTTTCTTAGCTGCTTCCCTGTATATCGCATCGAGAATAATAAAATCAGTAAAATCTTTATCGACGCCGTCTTTCATACTGGCTGTATGTATTACATTTCTGGTATATTTACTTAATTTCTCTAATTCCGGTCCTATAACTCTGTTGTTGAAATCCCCGTAAAAATATAAATTCTCAAGCTTGTACTCACTGCATATCTCGTTATACCATTCATCAACATTCGGAGACATGTTAAACTTGTTAGTATACGAATAAAACCAATGCTCATAATCCACAAAAGCAACCGCTGTCTGTTTATCATTTTTCTTAAATAATCCCACGTAAATCCTCCTTTCCTATATTTTATTACAATGCAAAAAAGGCACTGTAAAATTATTATATAACTTTACAATGCCTTTTGCAAGAAAATATATTTTATAAAACCATTGTATTTCTGTCAGGGACTGCTCCGAGCGATATATTGAGATTACCGTTACGGCATCTGAGCGAATCTATGAACTCTTTCTCACTGACACCGGCTTTCATTCCGATTAAATAAGTAAGCTCATAGAGGGTTCCCATATTGGTTGTCTTTACGTTATTGAGAGTACATTCTGTTGTATATTCTTTAAAAATATCCTCAAACACACCTTCATAATTAAGGTCCTCCGGAATCGTTATTTTAAGCTGGCGGTCGGCCATCTTCATCTCACCGAAGGAAGTCTTGCAAAGAACTATAAGCACAATACATATGATAACCGCTGCCACCGCTCCGAACACAAGATATCCGAGTCCGCATGCCAGTCCTGTTGCCATGGCAAAAAACACGACAGCAATATCTTTGGCACTTCCCGGTGCACTCCTGAATCTGACAAGCGAAAATGCTCCTGCAAGCGAAAATGCCCTCGCCACGCTGTTGCCCACAAGCATTATTACTAATGATACTATAACCGGAAGTACCGCCACAGCAACGATATAATCTTTCGTATAACTGCCTTTTTTCTGGGTAAACATATAACATACCGAAATCAGGACTCCGAGAACAACTGCCACACCCATGCTTGCCAGCGATGTTCCTGCCGATATCATTGAATCTGTTGAACTGATAATTGTATTAAACATAATTAATTGTCTCCTTTATTACACCATTAAGGTATTTCATATATTCTGTTCCGTATTTGGAAAAAGAAACCGGGTAAAGCTTCAGCTTTGTCAGCATTCCGGTAAACCACGACGGTGTCGCACCGGATATCTTCACTTCCATAAGCCATTGTCCCGGGCTCAGAAGCTGTTCTCCGTATGCTCCTGACTCAAGCCTTAAGTCATTCCTTCTGGTCTGTATATTAGTATCAAACGTTACCCTGAAGCTGTCATCTTCCATTCCAAAATAAGCCCGCCTGTCATATGATATAAAAACCTTCGGCATAAGTTCGTAGTAATTTTTAAAATAGTCAATTTCCGCAAGGACCTGTCTGTTAAGTCCGTTACCATCCGGTCTTATTCCTTCGTCAAGATAATCGTACGCCTCTTTAAGCTGCATAGATGTTCTTCTCTTATTGACTATCCCTTTGTATTTTTTCTTTATTTCCACAAAAGCCATGTCCTCAAGTGCCGGTGTTCCGTATGTCCTGAGTCTCAGTTTTTCCTTATAGACAGGCTTTGAAAGCGATTTTCTTATCAGATAATCGTTTGCAGTATCATAATATATATTACTTATACTGTATGTGCCTCCGTCCGTGCTGTACGCATCCGGCTCCATATATTCTGAAATATATCCGATGATCGCATTGTAAGTTTCATCATCCAGCATGTATTTCTGCTCACGCCGGTTAAATACTTCTATAGGCAATCCGCTCACCACCTTTGCTGTTTATTATGATTAAGATAATAATCCGGTAATGTGTTGTCTTTCTGATTGTACTATGTAATTTTACTGAATTTTTACTGTGATTTTACCATATGTGCATGTATGGGACTACCCTGTTATTTAGAGTCGTTTTGCCATAATTTTCTTATATATGTGTGTAAATACACATATTGCCCTATTTCGGTGTAAATACAATATCTTGTGTATTTTTTTGTATTTTTATCAATATATGGTAGACTAGACAGGATGATAGTGCTATAATGGCAATCGTGGCAAATCGTGTTAAATTACATTTAATACACTGAAACAGGGCATTTGTCCTGCTTATATAAACTATTTTCATGTATGGGAGGATTACTATGAAAGTCATCAAAAGAGACGGTCGCGAGGTTAATTATGACCGTAACAAAATCATAATTGCCATTCAGAAGGCTAATGACGAGGTTCCGTTTAACGAAAAGATATCTGATGAGAAGATACACGGAATCGTCGCATCCATCGAAAAGCTCGGTGCGGGCACATTACAGGTTGAAGAGATACAGGATATTATAGAGCAGAAGCTTATGGCAGAACGTAAATTTGTTCTTGCCAAGACATACATTATTTACCGTTACCAGCGTGAGATGGTCCGTAAGTCCAATACAACGGACGAATCCATTCTCGGTCTTATACAGCAGACCAACAAATACGCTATGGAAGAGAATTCCAACAAGAATGCCGCTGTAGCTTCCACGCAGCGTGACCTTATTGCCGGTGAGGTTTCAAGAGACCTTACCAAGAGACTTCTTCTTCCTGAGAAGATTTCCAAGGCACATGAAGAAGGTATTCTCCATTTCCATGATGCCGACTATTATGTACAGTCTATTTTTAACTGCTGTCTTATCAATATAAGTGACATGCTTGACAACGGAACCGTTATGAACGGCAAGATGATTGAGAGCCCGAAGAGTTTTCAGGTTGCATGTACCGTAATGACGCAGATCATTTCAGCGGTTGCGAGCAGCCAGTACGGAGGCCAGTCGGTTGATATAAGCCACCTCGGCAAATATCTCCGCAAGACCAAGGAGAAGTTCTTAAAGCATTATACCGAGACATTCGGTGACACTCTTTCCGCGGAACAGATTCAGAAAATTGCTTCCGACCGCATGAAGGATGAGCTTAAAGCCGGCGTACAGACTATACAGTATCAGATTAACACATTAATGACCACTAACGGACAGTCTCCTTTCGTCACTCTTTTTCTTAACCTTAAAGAGGACGATCCATATGTGGAGGAAGTCGCACTTATTATAGAAGAGATTCTCAAACAGCGTATACAGGGAATCAAGAATAAGTCAGGTGTATATGTTACTCCTGCATTCCCGAAGCTTATATATGTACTTGATGAGCATAACTGCTTAAAGGGCGGCAAATACGACTATCTCACAAGACTTGCCGTTGAGTGTTCATCAAAGAGAATGTACCCTGATTATATCTCCGCCAAGAAAATGCGTGAGAATTACGACGGTGAAGTATTCAGCTGCATGGGATGCCGTTCATTCTTAAGCCCATGGAAAGATGAGAACGGTAATTATAAATGGGAAGGCCGTTTCAACCAGGGTGTTGTCAGCCTTAACCTTCCTCAGATAGGTATTATCGCACAGGGCAATGAAGAACGTTTCTGGGAGCTTATGGAAGAAAGGCTTTCATTGTGTTTTGAGGCTCTTATGTGCAGACATAAATCACTCGAAGGAACACTTTCGGATGTCAGCCCTATTCATTGGCAATACGGCGCCATCGCCAGACTTGAACCGGGTCAGACAATTGACAGTCTCTTACATGGCGGATACTCAACAATCTCTCTGGGATACATCGGTCTTTATGAAGTAACCAAACTTATGACCGGAGTAAGCCATACAAATCCTAAGGGTACTGCTTTTGCCATGAAGGTTATGAGACGTCTTCGTGAGGCATGTGACACATGGAAACGTAATACCGGAATCGGTTTCGGTCTCTATGGCACACCTGCCGAATCACTCTGTTACAGATTTGCCGAGATTGACCGTAAGAAATTCGGTGATATCGAAGATATTACCGATAAAGGTTATTACACCAACTCCTATCATGTTGATGTACGTGAGAAAATAGATGCTTTCAGCAAGTTTAAATTTGAAAGCCAGTTCCAGAACATTTCAAACGGCGGTGCTATTTCATATGTTGAGATTCCTAACCTCAGACATAATCTCCCTGCACTTGAAGAAATGGTCAAATACATATATGATAATATACAGTATGCTGAATTTAATACCAAGTCTGACTATTGCCAGGTATGCGGTTACGACGGGGAGATTATTATCAACGATAATCTTGAATGGGAATGCCCGCAATGTCATAACAAGGACCACAACAAGATGAATGTTACCAGAAGAACATGCGGTTACCTCGGCGAAAACTTCTGGAATGTCGGCAAGACCAAAGAAATAAAAGCAAGAGTACTTCATATTTAAGGGGATTTGTCATGAATTATGCAGATATCAAACGTAACGATGCAGCTAATGGTCCCGGTGTGCGCATATCACTTTTTGTAAGCGGATGTACACATCATTGCAAAGGCTGTTTTAACGAAGAAGCATGGGATTTCAATTACGGTAAGCCTTACACCGAGAAGGAAACCGATTATATAATAAGCGAGCTCGCTCCGGGTTATATAGGCGGACTTACGATTCTCGGCGGAGAACCGATGGATCCGGCCAATCAGCCCGGCATTCTCCCACTGCTTCGTAAAGTCAGGGAAACCTATGGTAATACCAAATCCATATGGATATATACAGGATATCTTTTTGACAGGGACATTCTCGGCAGAATGGTTGATGAACTTCCATATACCAGAGAGATTCTGTCATATGTGGATGTCATAATGGATGGACCTTTTATTGAAGAGCGCAAGAATCTGGATGCCTATTTCAGGGGTTCCGATAACCAGCGTGCCATTCTTGTACAGGAAACACTTGCGGACAACGGCAATCTCCATTACTGGGAGCCGCGCAAGCCGAAATATGTCTACTCTGCCACCTGATCGATTAATATTGCTACAGAAGGAGAACTTTAGATGACAGCGAACATTAAAGTCAAAAAATTAAATCCCAATGCCACGCTCCCGACATACGGTTCAGCGTACGCAGCCGGTGCTGATCTTTACGCATGTATGGATGCGCCTGTAACAGTCAATCCCCATGAAACAGTCATGTTTCACACCGGACTCGCAATGGAAATTCCGCAAGGTTACGCAGGATTGATATATCCGCGGAGCGGAATGGCATGCAAAAGACATCTCGCACCTGCCAATAAGGTCGGTGTTGTAGATCCTGATTACCGTGGTGAATTTATGATTGCTCTTCATAATCACTCTGATGAAGCTCAGGTCGTTGAGCCGGGTGAGCGCATCGCCCAGTTAGTAATAACGCCTTTTATAACGGCAGAATGGGAACTTTGTGATGAACTTTGTGATACTGTACGCGGAGCCGGTGGCTTTGGCAGTACGGGATACGGCAAATAATACATATTAAAATTAAACGCTATGAGTTTTAAACCCATAGCGTTTTTTGATTAATTAATATTCGGTGTATTTTTTTTCTTTATTTTATTCCATATGATCACAAAACATATCACATGCGCCGCGAACGTGATTATCCAGGTTATCGGATATGACGCATATATGACCTTCGTGGTATGAAATTCAGGTATTCTGAATATCGTCGCAATCCATACCAGTCTCAGTCCGCATGCTCCTACAAGCGATACCACCATAGGAAGCACCGCGTAGCCGAGTCCTCTTATGGATCCGACCATGACGTCCATCATTCCGCATAATGCATATGTACCACAAATCATCTGCAGTCTGACCATTCCGGCATCTACAGCAACCGGATTATCGGTATAAATTCCAAGTAACGGCCTTCCAAGCAATACCGCAAGCTGTCCGAGCAGCATTCCCGTCACAATGACACAGCCCTGGCCGGTAAAAAGGATTTTTTTGATACGGTCCATACGACCGGCACCATAATTCTGTCCGGTGAATGAAAGCGTCGCATGGTGGAATGTATTCATAGCCATATATACGAAACCTTCTATATTCGCTGCTGCCGAGTTGCCTGCCACAACAATTTCTCCAAAAAGGTTGATTGATGACTGGATAACTACATTGGAAAGAGAAAATACCGTTCCCTGAAATCCCGCCGGAAGTCCTATTTTCATAATCATTCCGAACTTGTCACGCCTTATTCTCAATTTCTTAATGTCAAGATGTATCACACTTTTATCCCTTATGAGGCACATTACAACCAGTGTTGCAGAAATTGTCTCAGATATAACTGTCGCAATGGCTACACCCGCAACGTCCAGCTTGAATACAATGACAAGAAGTAAATTAAGTGCTATATTTACAACTCCGGCCGCGAAGAGGAAATATAGCGGCCTTTTGGTATCTCCGACAGCTCTCAGAATTGCACTGCCGAAATTATATACCATCATCGCCGGCATGCCGAGAAAGTATATTCTGAGATACAATGTTGCAAGAGAAAGTATTTTATCCGGAGTCTGCATAAGAATAAGCAGGTATCTGGCAAATATCACTCCGATGACCATAAGTATGCACCCACTGATAAAGCTCAATAACATTGCTGTATGTACCGTATCCTTGAGTTCGTCTTTTTTGTCCGCGCCATAATAACGTGCAACAAGCACATTGGCACCGATTGAAAGTCCTATAAAAAGATTGGTAAGCAAGTTAATAAGTGCCGTGTTGGAACCGACCGCGGCCAGTGAATTATCACCCGCAAAATTACCAACCACAATAATATCCGCCGCGTTAAAAAGCAGCTGCAATATATTGGAAAACATAAGAGGAAACGCAAACAGCAGCATTTTCTTAAGAATTGAGCCATTGCACATATCCATTTCGTAATGTTGTCTTTTTTTACCGTGTAACATCATTTTCACTTCTTTCTCTATGCTCTTAATTTAGTACCTTTACCGTCCCTCTTGGCAGTTTTCAGTTTCTTAAGCGACACCTCTCTGCCTTTATATTCTATTGTGACATCCGCATCTTCAGGTATCACATATACATCCTCAATTGTGTCTTCTGTCCCAAGTTTCATACCACGCACTCCGATTGCGCTCTTCTTTTTTTCAGGGATTTCATCAAGTCTGAACTTAAGAAAATATCCCGCCGTTGACTGCAATACAACAATACGGCTGCTTATTATCTGTCCGTCCTCACCAGCTGTGGCATCCGTTATGATAATCTCCGCCACCTTATCACCATCAGCAAGCTTGGTCGACGCAATGGTACGCTTGGAAGCGTCAAACTCACTTCCATCCACTAACTTCATCATGCCACCGGAAGTCACAAAGAGAAGCTTGCGGTCCTTAATCTGGCCCGATGCACAAAGATATATAATTTCTTCGCCTGCGCTGCTGTAATTACCCAGATTGTCGATAGGTGTTCCCTTGTCCCTGAATCTGGTAAACGGTATGTCCGAAACCTTTATCTGATGAAGATTTCCGTTATCCGTAAAAATACATATTTTTTCGGTGTTCATACACTTAAATACATATTTGTTTTCCGAAAGCACTGCCTCCTGATTACGTTCAAAACCGGCCACATCGATAGTCTTGGAATATCCGAATCTGTCCATTATAAAAACAACTTCCTGCTCAACAAGCTTCGGCTCCTCATAAACAGCTGCCGTCGCATCCTCTATGCTCGTGAGACGTGGCATCTTATATTCTTTCTTGATCTGCTCAAGATCTTTCTTAATAGCCTTCTTCATTGCCTTACGGCTTCCCAATATATCCTCGTATCTGGCAATCTTAAGAAGTGTCTCCTCGTATTCTTTCTCCAAAGCTTCTATTTCGAGTCCGATCAATTTGTAAAGACGGAGTTCAAGAATTGCCGTCGCCTGTCTCTCCGTAAAATGAAGTTTTGCAGCATCATTCCGGGACTTCTCTGATTTAAATTTAATATCGGTTGTATCACCTGATATCAGGCATGCCTTAGCCTGCTTAAGGCTTGTACTGCCACGGAGTATCTCAATAATGAGATCTATTATATTGCATGCGCGTATAAGACCTTCCTTAACTTCTTTATTATCATATTCTTTCTGAAGAAGAGTTGTATATTTGCGCGTGTTTATATCATACTGGAACTCAACATTGTATCTTATAATATCTTTCAATCCAAGTACTTCCGGTCTTCCATCCGCAATAGTAAGCATATTAACACCGAAAGTGTCTTCTAACTTAGTCTTCTTATAGAGAAGATTTTCAAGCTTATTAACATCGGCATTCTTCTTGAGTTCAAGTACAATTCTTATTCCGTCCTTTGATGACTCATTCGATATATCAACAATGTCCTGTGTCTTCTTCGTCTCAATCAGATCAACCACATCTGAAATAAATTTACCTATTCCGGCACCGATCATAGTATACGGTATGGCGCTTATTACAAGCTTGTCCTTGTCAGACTTTCTCTTGCCCGGTTCAAATTCAACATTACCGCGGAGCTTGATCTTGCCCACGCCAGTCTCATATATGCTAATCAGTTCACTCTTATTGACAACACGGCCGCCTGTCGGGAAATCCGGTCCCGGCATGTACTCCATAAGTTCTGCGGTTGTGATATCTTCATTATCCATATATGCCTCAACGGCATTAATTACTTCTTCAAGATTATGTGTCGGTATGCTTGTAGTCATTCCGACCGCAATACCTTCAGAACCATTGATAAGTATATTCGGGACTCTTACCGGAAGAACGGAAGGTTCTTTCTCCGTCTCATCGAAATTCGGGACAAAATCAACCACATTCTTATCAAGATCCTTAAGATATACCTCCTGCGTAAATTTCTTAAGACGCGCTTCGGTATATCGCATTGCTGCGGCGCCGTCTCCCTCAATGGAACCAAAGTTTCCGTGACCGTCAACCAGTGCCATTCCTTTTTTAAAATCCTGTTCCATGACAACAAGCGTCTCATATATTGAACTATCACCGTGCGGATGGTATTTACCCATCGCATCACCGACAATACGGGCCGATTTACGGTGCGGCTTATCATAATTGAGTCCGAGCTGGTCCATGGCATACAGCACACGCCTCTGAACCGGTTTAAGACCATCCCTGACATCCGGTACTGCTCTGGATGTTATTACACTCATGGAGTAGTCTATATATGATTTCTGCATTACATCAGAATATTCTGTTTTAAGTATTGTCTCTGCCATATATCCCTCCTATATATCAAGTTCCGCATCATGTGCGTGTGCATGTATGAAATCACGTCTCGGCGGAACTTCTGTTCCCATAAGCATCGATGTCACATGGGATGCCATCTTTGCATCTTCTATCTCGACCTGTTTTAAAATCCTGGTCTCCGGATTGAGTGTGGTCTCCCAAAGCTGGTCATCATCCATCTCTCCGAGTCCTTTATATCTCTGAAGCGTGAATGATGTTCCGGCATGTTCTTTACGATATTTTTCCAATGCTTTATCATCATACAGATACTGCCCCTCGCCTTTCTTCGGAACCACTTTATAGAGCGGAGGAGTCGCCAGATACACATGTCCTTCCTGGATGAGTTCCGGCATAAATCTGTAGAAAAATGTAAGTAACAGCGTATCGATATGTGCGCCGTCAACATCAGCATCTGTCATAAATATTATCTTGTTATATCTTAATTTAGATATATCAAAATCATTACCGTACCCTTCAGAAAATCCGCATCCGAACGCGGTAATCATCGTCTTAATCTCGGCATTGGCAAGCACCTTGTCCATTGTAGCTTTCTCGACATTGAGTATTTTGCCTCTGATAGGTAAAATCGCCTGCGTTTTCCGGTCTCTTGCCGTCTTGGCAGAACCTCCGGCCGAATCTCCCTCAACTATGAAAATCTCGCATTCCTCAGGATTACGGCTTTCACAGTTAGCAAGCTTACCATTGGTATCGCAGGAAAATTTCTGTTTAACAAGAAGATTGGTCTTGGCCTTTTCCTCCTGTTTACGAATCTTGGCGGCCTTCTCTGCACAGGCAATAACACTCTTAAGTGTCTCGAGGTTCTTATCAAAAAACCTCACGAGTTCATCTCCCGTAATCTCGGCAACAATTTTACCCGCATCCTGATTATCAAGCTTAGTCTTGGTCTGTCCCTCAAATCTCGGTTCCGGATGCTTGACAGCAATAATTCCCGTCATTCCGTTACGCACATCACTTCCCGTAAAATTCGCATCCTTATCCTTAAGGATACCCAATTCCCTGGCATACTGGTTGATTACTGTTGTAAACTTGGTCTTGAAACCTGTGATATGCGTTCCGCCTTCCTGTGTATATATATTATTGCAGAATCCGAGAATTGACTCCTGAAATTCATCCACGAACTGAAATGCGCATTCAACTTCCACTCCGTCCTTGCTTCCCTTGTAATATATAACATCGCACACAGGCTCCTTATCCTCATCAAGAGCCTTAACATATGCTGTAATTCCTTCTTCTTCATGGAATGTTTCCTTATCTTCCATTCCTGTACGCTTATCTTCAAATATTATTGTAAGTCCCGGATTAAGATATGCCGTCTCATGCAATCTGCTTTTAATGTTCTCTGCCCTAAATTCCGTCTTTTCAAAAATAGTGGCATCCGGGAGAAATGTTACGCTTGTTCCGGTGTCATTCTTACGACATGTTCCACATTCCCTTAACGGATAGCATACCTTGCCCCTCTCATATCTCTGTTCGTATATAATGCCGCCCGTCTTAATACGGACTTCGAGCCAGTCGGAAAGTGCATTTACCACAGATGCACCTACTCCGTGAAGTCCTCCGGATATCTTATATCCTCCGTCTCCGAACTTACCGCCCGCATGTAATATAGTAAACACAACCTCAACAGCCGGTATTCCTGCCTTAGGGTGAATACCCACAGGTATGCCTCGCCCATTATCCGTAATTGTAGCAGACCCGTCATTATTGAGTGTAACGCTTATCGTATCGCAATAACCGGCCAGATGCTCATCCACCGAATTATCCGCTATTTCGTATATAAGATGATTAAGTCCCTTGGTAGATACACTTCCGATGTACATACCGGGTCTCTTTCTTACCGCCTCAAGTCCCTCAAGAATAGATATGCTTGATGCATTATACTGCTGTTGCACTTTCTCAGCCATATTAATTTCCTTTCGTCTTTACATACCAAATACCCCGTTATGTTATGACGGGGTATTTGTTCATATCATTATTCTAGTATAACACGGCCACCGACTTTAAGTCCATTGTTTTTTAAAAAAACAGAACTACTGTTCGTCTGGCGAATTCACTGTCTTAAGTTCAAACCAGAATACACTTCCCTCTCCGACTTTGGAATTAACACCAAATCTTGCTTCATGAAGTTTAAGTATATTCTTAACGATTGACAATCCTATTCCAGAGCCCTGTGTCGCCCTCCTGTGTGTCTTATCAACCTTATAATATCTGTCCCAAATACTGTCTATCTCATCTTCGGCAATTCCTTTGCCATGGTCTTCCACCTCTAGTCTTACAATTTCGCCGTTGACTATCTGTCTTACGATAACCGTCTTGTCGTCTCCTGCATAATTAATGGCATTATTAATCAGATTATATATTACCTGATATATTTTGTACTCATCAGCACATACCTTTACATCATCACTATACTCAAAACGTATATCATACCCACTCTGTCCGGTAAGTTTTGAATACCTTTTGAGGACAGCCAGTATACTTGTTGTAAAGTCAAACACTTCTGCCGATATTTCCGATACTCCTGCCTGAAGTTTGGAAAGTTCAAGCATATCGTTAACCAGATTCGTAAGTCTTTTGGTCTCATCTATAATGACCTGAACATTTTCCGGTGTATTTTCTCCCGGAATATCACGCATAACCTCAGAGTATGCCGTTATCATAGTGAGCGGAGTCCGCAGATCGTGTGAAACATTGGCCAGAAGGTCTCTCTGAAGCTGCTCTGATTTGCCTAACTCTCCGGCTGCATAGTTAAGTGTATGGGACAGCTCCTCCACCTCCCTGTATCCGCGTCCGTCAAATCTGGTATCGAAGTTACCGCCTGCAAGGTTCTTGGCTGACTCATTAATTTTACGTATGGGTTTTGATGTAATATTAGATATTACAAGAGCGATCGCAACTGCTGTTACGACAAATATAGCGGATATATATATGAACTGCACCCGGAGTGTATACACTGTTGCATCCACCGGAGTTATAAGCATGCTCATAAGAATGAGATGTTCCTCACCCTGCGTATCTGTCACAAGTTTTATATATATCATACTTTTGGCTTGTGACACATAGCTTTTCATCATTCCGCCTTCTGCACTCATTTCCGGGTCATGCATTGAATCATCACTGTCTGACGAATACATCAATTCATTTTCATCAAAAAAATGCGTTCTGTCATCCTTCGGCGGTTTCTGCGAAACGTTGTCGTTATACCTGCCGTTTACCTCATAGCTTACGGTTCCGCCGTTCTGTTTTACCTTATTATAGAAGCAGTCATATGTCGTGCTGTCCGGAATATATATGTGGCTTTTTGGCATAAGATTGGCACTGTATATGCTTTTGCCTTCCGAATCGGTAAGATTGATTTCCATATCATACTTATCGGCAAGTGTACTTATATAGTCTTCCAGATCGTCCGAATTCAGGTTTGCATACAGCTTATCTGCCGCTGTTTTCAACTCGTTTTTCTTAATGCTTTCATAAGAGCTGTTTAAATGCACTATCTGAAAATACCATAAAAGGCCCAGCAAAAAAACAGTAAAGCCAATGAGATATATAAAAATATGCCATTTAATGCTCATTTTCTTATGCTTCAAATCTGTATCCAACTCCTCTCAATGTAACAAGGTAACTCCTGTACTGTCCCAGACTGCTTCTTAATAATTTAATATGAGTATCAAGAGTCCTGTCATCACCGTAATAATCATATCCCCATACCTCAGTTATAAGTTTTTCCCTTGAAAGGGCTACGCCTCGGTTTCGTATCATATAAAACAGTAAATCATATTCTTTTGGTGTCATATTGACGCGCTCGCCGTCAACCATAACCGTCCGCGCTGTGCAATCAATAACAAGTCCGTCTATCCTGTATATTTCCTTACCATCTTCGCCCTGGTCCGCAGCCGGATTACCACGCCTTCCAAGAACTGCTTTAACTCTCATCATAAGTTCTCTCGGCGAAAAAGGTTTTACCACATAATCATCTATTCCAAGTTCAAATCCATGTATTTTATCATACTCTTCACCCCTTGCAGACAACATGATTACCGGAATCTGTTTTATCTTAAAAATCTCCCGGCATGCTGTAAATCCGTCCAGTTCAGGCATCATAACATCCATTATGATGAGATCGTAATCATTTGCACGCACTTTGAGCACAGCCTCCATTCCGTCGGCGGCTTCATCCGTATCATATCCTTCAAACTCTGCATACTTCTTCAGTATGACCCTGATTCTTTCCTCATCATCAACTATTAATAATCGGCTCATTTATTTCCTCCATTCAAAATCTATAAATTAAAAAAGTCACATTTGTATTCTATATGACTAATATAAAATACAAATGTGACAATAAGGTGTCAGATTAGTTAAGATTAAGTATTTTTTTGACAACATCCTTCATCTGTGTCTTATCACATACAGTATCATGAAGAACAGGAGCTGTTCTTATGTCTTCAATTGCCTGCGGAACTGTTACATTGGCAATTCTGCTGAGTTCATCAACAAGTTCAAAATCCGTCATTGAATCGTATTTAGCCTTGTCGATTGCATCCATAACACTTCTCGTAAACTTAAACGGACTTGCTGTTGATGCTATTACCGTAGCTGTCTTATCAGATGTATCGGAAACATATTTCTTATATACACATGCTGCAACAGCTGTATGTGTATCTATTACATAACCGGTATCCTCATAAATCGCCTTGATGACATCTGCTGTTTCCTTCTCACTGGCGTAATTACCGTAGAAATCACTAAGTTTCTCTCTCATCTGCGGTGTAATACTATAACGTCCTTCCGTCTTAAGGCTGTCCATAAGCTCTTTATTTCTGGCCGCATCATCGCCTGCAATCATATATATAAGTCTCTCAAGGTTACTTGATATAAGAATGTCCATTGACGGAGATGATGTAAGCACAAACTCTCTGTTCCTGTCATATGTTCCTGTTGAGAAGAAGTCATAGAGCACCTTGTTCTCATTGGATGCACATATAAGCTTATTAACAGGGACACCCATATGCATTGCAAAATAAGCTGCAAGTATATTACCGAAATTACCTGTAGGAACAACGATATTGATCTTCTCATCCTTTGATATCTCGCCGTCTGCAAGAAGTCTCGTATATGCATATACATAATATACAATCTGCGGAACAAGTCTTCCGATATTAATGGAATTGGCTGATGAAAACTGGTATCCTCCGGCATTAAGTTCTTCATTGAGAACCTTATCTCCGAACATATTCTTGACGCCGGTCTGGGCATCATCAAAATTACCATGTATTCCTACAACATATGTATTCTTACCCTTCTGCGTAACCATCTGCTTCTCCTGGATAGGGCTTACACCATTCTTAGGATAGAATACTATGATTTTCGTTCCCTCAACATCCGCAAATCCTGCAAGAGCAGCTTTACCTGTATCTCCTGATGTTGCAGTGAGGATAACTATATCATTCTTTATATTATTCTTACGGGCACTCGTAATCATAAGGTGCGGCAATATGGAAAGTGCCATATCCTTAAATGCTATTGTTGAACCGTGGAACAGTTCAAGGAAATAAGCTCCGTCTGCTTTCACAAGCGGTGCTATCTCATCTGTATCAAACTTGGAATCATATGCTTTATTGATGCAGGCCTTAAGTTCCTCTTCAGTGAAATCCGTAAGGAAAAGCTTCATAACTTCATAAGCAACCTGTCTGTAATCCATTCCCGATAATTCTTCAAAGCTGGCATCAAGTGCCGGAATACTCTCCGGTACATATAATCCGCCGTCATCCGCAAGTCCTTTAAGAATAGCCTGCGAAGCCGTAACTCTGACATCATCGCTTCTTGTACTTCTGTAATAAAGATCCATCTGTGAGTACCACCTTTTTCATCAAATTCTTAATTGTATCTATATTACCATAACTCAATATCAAAATACAAGCATCATACACATAAATAATCAAAAAACTCCCGCAATTCTTAAAAACGTTTTTAAGAATACAGGAGTTTTGTTTTAATTGATGAAATATACGTGACCGCCATATTCAAAAAGCCTTGTTAATGCGCTTGCATGCCAGCTCCCTGCGCCGGCACTCGCTTTGGCCGCAAAAAAAGTGGCTCCCTGTGAATAGTCTTCTCCGTAAAGAGCTCTGTCAACAGCCTCTACCGTTGATTCCGTAACATTTACAGTGTAGAACCTTCCGTCCATAACAGGCTGGAACTGCTGCCCGTTTCCCTGAAAGATCACATCCGTTATTGTATTCGGAAAATCATTTCTCCTTACTCTGTTGATAATTACATCCGCTACAAGTATCTTGGATTTAATATCTCCACCGGTAGCTTCCGCCTCAACTATTCTGAGAAAATTATTATAATCATTATCCGTACAAGGCACAACCATTGCCTGTACCGTCTCTGTTTCAGTTTCCGTTTCGGTTTCTGTTTCGGTTTCCGTCTGAGTCTCTGTAGTCTGTGTTTCTTCCTGTGTATTATCGGCTGTTGTCATATCTTCGATTGCAGATGATGCAGACATTACACGGAATATGTATTCATCCCGTACCTCGACAACTTCTTCAACCGGTTCGCTTATATCATCAATTTCTGCCTCAGCGACAACCTGCGGCTCCGTATTACTGTCGGCCGCTCCGGTAAAACCTTCCGTTGTCACACCAGCAAAAACCATTACTGCAGCAATTATCACTGACAGCTTTGAATTCATACCGGACATATTTACCTCGCTTCAAAATTTTTGTTTGCTTTCAAAAGCATGTTGCCATTATCTTCCAGCATTCAATTTGTTGTCAATCAAACCGCCGATTTTTGTTACTTTTTGCCCGGATAACGTTTTCGTAAAAATTTATTTTACAAAAGCGCATATATTTCCGTTTGATTTTATAATATTTTTGTGCACGTTGTCGCTTTACTTTTATTTTCCAGGTCCTGAGAATGATTCTTATTTAGTTAATGTTATCATTCAAATCCCATTTTTGCCGGTAAAAAAGCTTGAAAAGTGGGGAACAGACACAATTCAGATGCATTTTCGTATGCTTTTTCAATCTGTTAAAAATGCAAAATGTAAGAGATTGAACTTTCTTACATTTTCGGTTATAATGATTGTATCTTATCGGAAAGGAGACTTATATGCCGAATCCTGCAGGTGTATATACAACGAAACGCAAAGACGGTTCCACATATTACCGTGTAAGCATTACCATAGGCGGCCGGCATATAAGTCTCGGAAGCTATGATGACATCAGCACTGCCGGTGCCGTATATACCGAAGCCGGTCAGATTATGAATTCCGGATATAGTATTGATGAATATGCTATGCACAATTTTAACATTCCATTCCGCAAATATGTCGTACTTATAAATTACAGGGATAATAAGATTTATTTCAAAACACCTGTTTACCTGTCGAAGCATTATTTTACATATTATATAGAAGAAACAGATTTTCTGAAATTCAGTGTTGATGATCTATTCTATTACACAACACACTCTATAATGCGTCGCGGAGGCCACCTCTTCGTTGCCGATTACGGCATGCAGGTCAATATTCTTTCGCGTTACGGTATCCGTGAACATTCCGTATGCGGACGCGATTACTTATTTGCCAACGGTGACCGGACCGACTACCGTTACGGCAATATCATTATCATAAATCCATACCACGGTGTATTTCATTATATCAAGAACGGGCGTGATTATTATAAGGTCAAGATTCACATAAACGGCGACTATGTCGTAGGTACATATCCGACTGCTGTCGAAGCCGCAATAGCATATAATAAAGCTGCCGACATATTGCATGCCGCGGGATGTACCATTAATTATCCGGAAAATTATCCGGAAAACATATCCGCTATTTCATATGCGTCAATATATAATTCCATACGAATTTCATCAAAAATAAGGGAATGCCGTTTCTGATAATCAAAAACGTGCATTCCCTTTTCATTTAATATAAATACCGGTACAATTCAGGCCTTCTGTCGCTCTTCACCGGAAATCCGGCTCTGTATTCACGCACAGCACCGATATCGATATCTTCTATTATAATTCCGGGTCCGTCCGACAAAATATTCAGCATCTCACCCTTAGGACTGACAACCATGGAATCTCCGGAATAGTACAGTTCTCCTCCCCAGCCATATCTGTTAATTCCCAGAACATAGGACTGGTTCTCAAGCGCTCTCGCTCTTAAAAGCAGTTTCCAGTCATCCCGCCTTGATGCAGGCCAGTTAGCTGCCACGACAATCACTTCCGTCTCATCCGACACCGCCTGAAATATCTCCGGAAAGCGTAAATCATAACATATAAATGTGCTGATTACGGTTCCGTCAAATTCAAATTGGGACAGCGAATTACCGGCAGAATACTTAAGGTTCTCTCCTGAGTATGAAAACGGATGAATTTTGGCATAATCGCTTATAATTCTGCCATTGCTATCCACCACAACATATCTGTTGGTATATTTGCCGGCCGAGCAGGCCGTATATCCAAAGCCAAGCGCAATACCGTATTGCATGGCAAATCGAGTCATTGTATGTACTGTAATGCCGTTTCCGTATTTCTCAGCAACATTCTCAGGATCAAGTCCAAATCCGGTCATGCTCATCTCAGGAAACAAGGCAAGTTCAACACCCTTATCGCTGCATTGGTGGATATAATCCTCTGCTGCGATAAGGTTGTATTTCGTATCGCCCATTATAACATCTGTCTGACATATGCCAACAACCATTTTTTCACCCACTATATCCTATGATTTGTTAATTGTTCTTATTATTAATATAATTCACAAGACCCTCTGCAGCAATGATTTTCTGCATGAATTCAGGGAACGCCTGTCCCTTGAACTGTGTATTCCTGGTGAGATTATATATCATACCGCTGTCGAAATCCACCTCTACCTCATCTCCGGCCTCGATTCCTTTGGAAGCTTCCGGACATTCAATAATCGGGAGTCCTATATTGATCGCATTTCTGTAGAAAATACGTGCAAAGGTCTCTGCTATTACACAGCTTACACCCGCTGCCTTAATGGCAATCGGTGCATGTTCTCTGGATGAACCGCATCCAAAGTTCTTATCTGCTACTATTATGTCGCCTTTTTGTACTTTTTTTACAAAGTCTTTATCAATATCTTCCATACAGTGCGTGGCAAGTTCTGCCGGATCCGATGAATTAAGATATCTTGCCGGAATAATTACATCCGTATCAACATTATCTCCATATCTGAAAACTCTACCATGTGCTTTCATTACATTACCTCCTCAGGTGAACTGATTTTGCCTGTTATTGCGCTTGCTGCAGCCACTGCAGGACTTGCAAGATATACCTCTGAATTAACATGTCCCATTCTTCCTACGAAATTACGATTCGTTGTCGACACACATCTTTCGCCCTCGGCCAGAATTCCCATGTATCCGCCAAGACAAGGTCCGCATGTAGGTGTACTCACTACTGCACCGGCCTCGATAAATATCTTTAAAAGCCCTTCTTCCATTGCCTGAAGATATATCTTCTGGGTCGCCGGAATTATTATTGTCCTGATGCCTTCTTTAACTTTATGTCCGTCAAGGATCTTGGCCGCGATGCGTAAATCGTCAAGGCGTCCGTTAGTACATGATCCGATAACAACCTGGTCTATCGCAATATCTCCTACTTCATCTATTGTATGTGTATTCTCCGGAAGATGCGGAAATGCCACGGTAGGCTTTAATTTATCAAGCTCAATAACATATTCCTCATCATAAACTGCATCCTCATCAGCTTCATATACCTTATATTCTTTAACTGAATGTTCCTTCATATATGCGACTGCGAGATCATCAACCGGAAAAATACCATTCTTTCCGCCGGCCTCGATAGCCATATTAGCTATTGTAAATCTGTCATCCATGCTAAGATATTGTATTCCGTCACCAACGAATTCCATTGATTTGTAAAGAGCTCCGTCAACACCTATCATTCCGATAATATGTAATATGATATCTTTACCGCTGATCCACTTGGCAGGTTTGCCGGTAAGTACGAACTTAATTGCCGAAGGAACTTTAAACCATGCAAGTCCCGTTGCCATTCCTGCTGCCATGTCCGTTGAACCGACACCCGTAGAGAACGCTCCAAGTGCACCGTATGTACATGTGTGCGAATCCGCACCTATTACTACATCACCTGCAACCGTAAGTCCTTTTTCAGGGAGAAGTGCATGCTCGATACCCATCTGTCCCACTTCAAAATAATTCGTAATCTTATTTCTCTTTGCAAATTCTCTTACACATTTGCAATGCTCCGCCGATTTAATGTCCTTATTCGGTACAAAATGATCCGGCACAAGTGCTATTTTGTCTTTGTCGAAAACACCTTCGACCTTCATCTTATCCATCTCATGAATAGCAACCGGTGATGTGATATCGTTGCCAAGCACAAGATCAAGTCTGGCTTCTATAAGCTGTCCTGCTTCTACCGAATCAAGACCTGCATGCGCAGCCAGAATTTTCTGAGTCATTGTCATTCCCATAGTATAATTTCTCCTAAAATATTATTTATTGAATTTTACCATATTTAGCGATATAATTGAAATACATATTAAACATATTTATTATAACTTATAGTTATACAATGGAGTGTATATGAATAATGATAATCTGCCATTATATACGGCATTTCTCGCAGTTGTGCGTGCAGGAAGCATACTTGAAGCTTCCAGACAATTATATATAAGCCAGCCGGCCGTCAGCAAGGCTGTCCATAAGCTGGAAACCAACCTCGGAACAACTCTTTTCATCCGCTCATCAAGGGGAATCCAGCTCACGGAAAGTGGATGTATCTTATATGAGAATATCAAAAATGCATTTGAATATATCGAAGCCGGAGAAAATGGTGTCACATCACACAACAGTCCACAGACCGGTCATATCCGCATCGGCGCCAGCACAACATTATGCAAATATATATTGCTTCCATACCTTGGAAAATATACAACATCGCATCCGCAGATTAATATCTCAATTGAATGTCAGTCAAGCAATGACACAATAACTATGCTGCGCGACAACGCCATTGACATCGGATTAATCGCTGGAACACCGGGACTTTCCGACTTCACATGCCACACCCTTGGCAATATACATGATATTTTTGCGGCATCTCCCGGATACATAGATAACCTCGGTTCACACAACCCGCTTGCCAATCTTATTCTATTAAACCGTATGAATGCAACAAGACAATTTGTAGACAGTCACATACCGGCAGAGTTCCTTGCCGGCAAAAATATACTTGAAGTTGATAATATGAATCTATTGATAGATTTTGCCAAAGCCGGAATAGGCATAGGTTGTATCATTAAGGAATTTATCCGCGATGAACTCACATCCGGCTCCCTGGTTGAATATAAGAAGGGATTATTAAAGCTCCCGCGCCGTGAGGTCTGCTTCGTCATCTGCAAGGGCGCTCCTGTTTCCGTACCGGTCAGGGATTTTCTCGACTTCATAAGCAGCAACCGGGCTAATCCGGAACTTAATATCCTAATTTAGGTCATACATGGTACGGCATATCCTTTTGCCGCTCTCTGTTGTAAAAATCTTATCATAAGCGGTCCGCACCGCATTAATGTCTGCATCATCTTCATACATATTAACGAGAAAATCCGCTTCAACAAGTATCCTGTAATCTGCGCCATCCATTCCCGTATATGTATGATGATGTGCCACGAGGTAGCACACTCTCTCCCTGTCCTTCAGGCCGTATCCACATTCCTTCAATAACGCATCAGCAGCCTCCGGGCCGTATTGTTCCTGCAGTTTCCCGTTATTATATCCATACAATTCCTCGGCTTTCTTAATTCCCGTATCGTGTACAACCGCTGCCGCTTCAAGGACACACATTGTGTCATCATCAAGTCCTTCCATTCGGCCGATAAGTGCCGCATAGGTATATACTTTCATAAAATGCTGTATCCTTCTGGCATCCCCTCTGAAAAACTCTGTTGTCCTAATAATTAATTCGTCGGTCATAAATATCTCCTGCATGATTTTAAAAAAACCCCGGCGCAACGCCGGGGTAGCAAAATCGTAATTAGTTATTGATGAGCTTTCCGCTTTCATCGTTCCAGCTGTAAAGCTTACGAACTTCTTCACCAACCTTCTCTGACGGATGCTCTGATGCAATCTTTCTGAGTGCTCTGAAGTGAGCCTGTCCGCCTGCCGGTGACATATCAAGAAGGAAGTCTTTAGCGAATGTACCATCCTGAATATCAGAAAGGACTTTCTTCATAGCCTTCTTAGTATCTTCTGTGATAATCTTAGGTCCTGTTACATAATCACCATATTCTGCTGTGTTGGAAATAGAATATCTCATTCCTGCAAAACCTGACTGGTAAATAAGGTCAACGATAAGCTTCATCTCATGGATACATTCGAAGTAAGCATTTCTAGGATCATATCCTGCTTCGCAAAGAACTTCGAAACCTGTCTGCATAAGTTTGCAAACACCGCCGCAAAGAACTGCCTGCTCACCAAAGAGGTCTGTCTCTGTCTCTGTTCTGAATGTTGTCTCAAGAACGCCGGCTCTTGCTCCACCGATACCAAGTGCATATGCAAGTGCAAGTTCCTGAGCCTTACCTGTTGCATTCTGCTCTACAGCTACAAGACAAGGAACACCCTTACCTGCAAGGTACTCGCTTCTTACTGTATGTCCAGGTCCCTTAGGTGCGATCATTGTTACATCGACATCCTTAGGCGGTATAATCTGTCCGAAATGAATAGCAAAACCATGAGCGAACATAAGCATGTTACCAGGCTCAAGGTTCGGTTCGATATCTTTCTTATACATTGCTGCCTGCTTCTCATCATTAATAAGAATCATAATAATATCAGCCTGCTTAGCTGCCTCTGCTGCTGTATATACTTTAAGTCCCTGAGCTTCTGCTTTAGCCCATGACTTACTGCCTTCGTAAAGACCGACGATGACATCGCATCCTGAATCCTTAAGGTTCAATGCATGAGCATGTCCCTGACTTCCGTAGCCGATAATAGCTATCTTCTTTCCTTCAAGTAATGAAAGATTGCAGTCTTCCTGATAGAAAATTTTTGCTGCCATTGTTTTTATCCTCCTGAAAAAATCATATATTTTAATTGGCATTGCCAATAAAAAACTTATTTCTTTACCGCACTTCCTCTGCACAATCCCGTAAGTCCGGTTCTGGCTATTCCAAGTATCTCATATCCTGTAAGTAATTCAAGGAATGCATCAAGCTTGGATGCATCGCCTGTGAGTTCAATCATAAGTGAATTCTTAGCAACATCAACGACATTCGCCCTGAATATGTCTGCTACCGATACCACTTCCGGTCTCTGAATCTCATTAACCGCCACTCTTACAAGAATAAGCTCACGGCACACTGATGTTCCCGGCTCAAGTTCTTCTATCTCTATAACGTCCTCAAGCTTGGAAAGCTGTTTGGTAACCTGCTCAAGTACCGCTTCCTCTCCATGAACCACAACTGTCACTCTGGTGATATCCGGGTTTTCCGTAACGCCTCCTGTAATACTGTCCATATTATAGCCGCGTCTGCTGAATAACCCTGCAATCCGGCTGGTAACTCCTGCCCTGTTATGTACAAGCAGTGATAAAACCATCTTTCTCATATTACACCTTCAAAATTCGTATTTTACCAATCCCTTAGGAATTATTGTAGCACATTGAAAACAGTTGTCAATTAATTATTTGTTATTTCGGCCATCTTTGCTTCCGAAAGCCCTTTTTTGTTCTTAAAAAGAACTTTTAAAAGGATAGGAACTATAACCGATGACGTAATTATAAGAAGAATTACAGGCGTGAAATCCTCCGCCGTAATAAGTCCCGCATCCAGGCCTTTCTGAGATACTATAAGCGCAACCTCGCCTCTCGTCATCATTCCTATTCCGCATATGAGTGACTCTTTCCATGTGTGTCTGGTAATTTTAGCTGCAAGTCCGCATCCGATAATTTTTCCCACCAGCGCAACTAACACAAACGCAACTGAGAATGCCAAAAGTCCCCATGTCATTCCCGACACATCGGTCTTAAGTCCAATGCTTGCAAAGAAAATAGGTCCAAAGAACATATATGAACTTATGTTGACCCTTCTGTCAACATAATTGGAATCATTAATATTGCAAAGAATTACACCAGCAACATATGCACCTGTAATATCTGCTATTCCGAAATATTTCTCGGCAACATATGCAAGCGCAAAACAGAGAGCGATACTAAATATAGTTATACGTCTCATATGAGGATATCTCTTATCGAGAAATGAAAACAGTTTATAAAGTCCAAATCCTATAACCGCTGCTGCAACAAAGAACAACAATGTCTTAAGAAGAATCTCCCCGACACCGGTTCCGGTTCCTTTAGCCACGCCTATCACAACAGTAAGCACTATAATTCCAAGTACATCATCTATAATAGCTGCACTGACTATTGTAGTTCCCAGTTCCGTCTTAATCTTTCCGAGTTCTTTAAGTGTCTGGACAGTAATTCCAACCGATGTTGCCGTCATGATTACACCAATGAAAAGTGCTTTATAGAATCCCTGGCTTCCGATTGGATCAAATCCATAGAATACCATTGTAATAATTGTACCAAGCACCATAGGTGCCAACACGCCCATTGTTGCCATAAGGAGTGCCACCGGGCCTGTCTTAACGAGTGTCTTAAGATTGGTACCGAGTCCTGCTGAAAACATAATAAGCACAACGCCAACTTCAGCAAAAATCTTAATATATTCAGTGTTGCCTGCCCATCCTAAAACACATGGTCCGATGAGAAGACCCGCTATTATCTGTCCGACAACCTGCGGAAGCTTAATCTTACGTGCAATAAGCCCAAACACCTCCGCCACTGCAATAATTATTGCCAGATCCCGCAAATTTTCGTAAATTTCCATAAAATATTACCTACCTTTAATGTTCTCTTAATTATTAATATTTTAGTACATCTTTCTGAAAAATCAAGTAATTTTTAAATATCCCAGTTCCTTTATTTTATTATACAACTGAGCACCAAGAAGGCTGAAAAATTTCTCATTGCCATGCACATGATCATATTGCAAAGCTTTCATATAACTTCCGGGAATTTCTCCCGCAGCTGCATCCACTGCATCTGATTCATCGGTTACCGGAAGTGACAGGATATATTTACGGAAATCATAGAAATGCTCTTTAAATTCATCCGCAAGCATCTTATTAACCGCCTCTATTTCGGGCATATATGATTTTGCTGTCATTCCGATCACAATGTATCTTGTACCGGCCGTGCGCTGTATCATAGCTTTAATATTTGCGATTACGGCACATACATTATCCGTAGACGCATAGTCATTGGTACCAACCCAGAATATATTGATATCCTGTGAAAAATCACAATGTGACAATCTCGTTACAAGGTTGCTGCCTTTCGGAATCACTTCTGGTCTGCCGGTATTATTCCTTGTGAAATATAATATATTATTACGGCGTTCCAATACCCCGTCGCAGTTACCCAGCTTAACCGGATTAACAAGGTCATCTCCGTCATTTTCCCTTACCTGGCAAAGAAGTCTTGTCGGCTGCATAAAAATATCTCCCAATGCTACCGGTACAGATGTGTCGTCCTTATCAAAAACAGCATCTGCCATAAGTGTCACTTTCATTGCCCCAATCCGTGAAGCAACTGTAAAACTTGATTCGCCTCCGATTCCGTAATTATTAGTCTTAATTCCCGTAAGTCTCTCCAATACAGCAGAATACGGCATGGTGTTACCCCATGCCGTTCCTGCCGTAAGACTATCGCCAAAACAATTTATCTGCATATCAGTCTTCCTCTGTTAAATTATCCTCTCCGGATGCCGCTGCTTCGTCTTCCTCAGCCTTAACTTCCCTATAATCATCGTTCTGTGGATTTCCGGTTTCCGGTTTCACGTCAGATTTAGTCTTTGCAGATAAAACATCCTTGATATCCACACCGGTGGCACCTTTAAGTCCTTCTGTAATCTGTGACACTGTTGTCATAATATCCTGAACAAGCCTTGATGAGTTACCATCGCCATACATAACTATACTGTCAACATTAGCAAGCGGTGTTGCTGCATTCTTAATAACTTCCGGAAGCACGTTAAAATACATCTCCTTAATGGATGCATCCGTCATCTTAGCCTGGGCAAGTGCCTTCTTCTCAATACCTTCTGCTTCTGCAATCGCTTTGGCACGTATAGCCTCAGCTTCAGCAAGACCCTTCGCGCGTATACCTTCCGCTTCCTGCTCGCGGGCATATTTTTCTGCTTCTGATTTCGCCTTAAGTGCCTCTGCCTCCTGCTCCATCTCATACTTTCTGGCTTCAGCTTCTTTCTGACGTTCATAGAGTTCCGCTTCGGCTTTCTGCTGTCTTGCAAATTTCTCCGCCTCGGCCTTCTTCTTAATGTCCGCTTCGAGCTGACGCTCCGTTATCTTAACATTACGCTCTTTCAGCTCGATTTCCTTCTCCTGCTTTGCAAGATTGGCATTGGCAGTCGTAATTTCAATTGTTTTACGCTGTTCCTCTTCCTGAATCCTGTAAGCTGCATCAGCCGATGCCTGCTTCACATCCGATTCCTGCTTAAGTTCAGCCTTCTTTATTGCAAGTTCATTCTGTCTTACAGCTATTTCGGTCTCAGAATTAACCTCAGCATCATTAGCTTCTTTCTTCGCTATTGCCTTAGCCTTGGCTATTTCTTTCTCTGCCTCCGCTCTGGAAATTGCTGCATCCTTCTGGATTTTAACAATATTATCCACACCAAGATTTTCTATGACACAACTGTCATCGACGAAATTCTGTACATTAAATGATACTATATCAAGTCCCATTGCCCCAAGGTCAGGTTCTGCATTCTGCTTAACAAGTTCAGCAAACTTCTGTCTGTCGGAAACCATTTCCTGAAGCTGCATACGTCCTACAATTTCACGCATATTACCTTCAAGGACTTCCCTGGCAACTTTGGCTATGTAATCCACAGGCTTATTAAGAAAATTCTGTGCTGCAAGATTAAGTCTGTCAGTCTGATCACTTATCTTGACATTGACAGCCGCATCAACATTAATATTGATATAATCTGCTGTCGGAACTGCACTTGATGTTTTCACGTCAATAGGAATAAGCTGAAGATTAAGTGAATCCTTCTTTTCAAAAAAAGGAATCTTAATTCCTGCCTTTCCAATAAGCACCTTGGGCTTCTTACGCAATCCCGAGATAATAAATGCCGTATCCGGAGATGCCTTTACATATCCTGTTGCAAGAATAATCAGGAACAAAATAACAACTGCTGCAATCACTCCATAAAAAATATAATCCATAGTTCTCCTCCTGTGAGCTATTTTCATATATTGTACTACATCTTATGGATTTTGTATACATAATATTATTATTTCAAAGCCAGTCATCAAGGACAGCTTTCAGGCAGTCCAGGTCGACAGGTTTGGCTATATGCCCGTTCATTCCGGCATCAACTGCCATTTTTACATCATTTGAGAACGCCTCGGCAGTCATCGCAATAATGGGTATTTTCTTCAGATCATCTCTTTGATTCTTCCTTATCTGTCTTGTTGTCTCATATCCGTCAATTCCCGGCATCCTTATGTCCATAAAAACTATACTGTAATACCCTGCTTCCCGTTCTTTGAGTCTTGATATGCCATTTCTTCCGTTCGGTGCAATTTCCACATCTATCCCAACTTCCGTCAGAAGTTCTTTCATTACCTCCGCATTAAACTCATCATCTTCCACTAAAAGAATTTTTTTGCCGTTGTAATTAAGTTTCTTGTATGCTTCTATTTTCATTGCCTGATTATGCTCGTCATTGTTATCATCCGATGTCACCCTGAATTTTAATTTAATTCTGAACGTTGTTCCCTTGCCTATATCACTTTCAACTTCAATATCCCCATTCATCATTCTGGCAATGTTTCTTGAAATCATCATCCCCAGTCCGCAGCCCTCAATTCCCTGTGTGTTATGATTATCAGCTCTTGAAAAAGGTTCAAAAATTTTATTGATGAAATCACTTTCCATTCCTATTCCGTTATCTTTAATTACAATGTGATATTCCGCCAATCCACTTATGCCCGGATCGGTCTCAGTCATATTAAAATCTATTTTTCCGGTAGGAGGAGTAAACTTAAATGCATTTCCCAGCAGATTTACCAATATCCGTTGAAATCTAAGTTCATCGCCAACCACTTTAGCATGTTTTATATGTATATCACCAATCTGCAACGATGCTCTTTGTCTTTCCCTCTCACCTTCAAACATCATTATCACTTCATTAACAGCATCTGCAATATTAAATTCATTCTCTGTCAGCGACATATGTCCGCTTTCTATCTTGGAAATGTCAAGAACCTCGTTGATGAGGCTCAGAAGATGCCTGCCAGCTATAGTTATTTTATTAAGGTATCCACTTACCCGTTCCGTGTCATTAATATGCAGTTTGGCAATCGCTGTCATACCGATAATAGAATTCATCGGTGTCCTTATATCATGGGACACTCTTGACAAGAATTCTCTTTTGGCCTTATTCGCCTGATATGCCCTCTTGGCTTCATATTCAAATCTCTTTTTCTGTATTTCTTCCTGCCTTACAAAGACATCAATATTCCTTATCGTCATTGTTACTGTTTTTGTAACTCCCTGCTCACTTTCGGCAGGCATTACTGATATAAGGCACCATTCGTATTTTCCTTTATCTGATTTTCTTCTATATCTGCATTCAATATATTCCCCGGAATCCAGTTTATGTTTTATATTATTAATATCAAGATTCTTAACCGCGATATCATGGCATGCCGGATCTATCGTCCCATCCTCAAGTTTCTCAATCAGCTTGTCCGTAAATTTATCCATTGTACCAAAAGTATTGCATGTCGGATATATCATTGCATATTCGTCCGTGTCCAGCACAATGTAATATATTGCCATATATGCTTGAACCATGCTTTTCAATACTTTTTCATTAATATAATCCCAGTCTGTAACTGTACGCCCTTCTTCTCCTTCTTCATCCTGCACCATATTATCCATTATAAAATTTTCCTCCATTAAACATGTCCGCACCTATCATTGTATTATAATACAAGCAGATACATCGCAAACTACTTGAATCATAATATATTATGATTCAAGTAGTTTGCAAGGTATCATTCATCTACATTTACTTCCTTGTTTCGACAAAAATTGACATAAAACAAAATCCCGGATGAACGGGAGGGATCATCCGGGAAATGTTATGATATTATTTTGGTTGAATGAATTTGGCTTTGTAATAATCTGTATTGGTATTAGTTGAAAAGCGCTACCCAATAGTAATCACCAAGTGAATCCTGAGCAACTCCAATACCAACTTTAGTATAGCTTCCTGAAAGGAGAAGTGCATTGTGAGATGAAGATGATTTCCACTGAGCGATAATCTCTGAAGGAGATGCCTGCCATCTTCCGAAATTCTCACCAAAGTTACCACCAATGCCATACTCTGAAGCAATTGTGCTTGCTTTTGTGAAATTAGGTCTGATATGTCTCTTAGCTCCACCCTCCATAGCTGTCATGTTCCAATCAGCATAAGCGCTTTCTGCTGCCCTGTGCATAGCTGCTGTTGAGAGTGTGTCGTTAACGGTAAGTTTTGCAAGTCCGTTAGCTGTTCTGTATTCATTAATAAGGTTAACAACTTCTGATGCCAAAGATGCATATGCTGTCTTGTTAGCCTTAGCTGTTGCCTTAGCTTCGCTGTCTGAAAGAGTAGCAACTTTGATTGAAGCCTTAGCTTCGTCAAGTGTTGCATAATTATGTGAACTACCTTCTGCATCCTTGTAAACAACATTTGTAAGTGATGTCTGCGCTACAGGTGCTGCTGTCTGTGGCTCAGCCTTAACTGCAGGTGCTGCCGGTGCCGGTGTTGTCTGTGGCTCAGCCTTAACTGCAGGTGCTGCTGTCTGCGGCTCTGTTGCTTTAACTGTAGCCGGCTCTGTCTGTGCTTCTGTTACTTCTTCTGTAACAACTTCTTTAACTGTCTCTTTAACTGTCTCAGTCTTGGTTTCTTCAACAGTCTTAACTGTTGTAACAGCTTCTGTTTCTTTAACTGAAGCTGCTTCTGTATAATCAACGGCAACAGCTTTATATTCGCTGCTTCCTGCTACTGTTCTTGTCTCAAAGAAATATACCACTGCAAGTACGGCAAAAGATGCTGTAGCTGCGATTCCAAATAATTTAACTGCTTTTAAAAATTTCTTCATAAAAAACCCTCCCTATAATCTAAACTAATGAGCTTTGACTAAAAAGAGGATCCATTCTCCGCAACCGGCTGCCATGCTCTCCCAAGCTTAAGGCCCTTGGCTTTGCGTCCTTACCTTTCGATAAGTTTGCCCATTGTTTAGTTATTAAAAAAGCACCCATTCACCGGATGCTGTAAATATCTTACGATAGCAACCGGCTGCCACACCATATTAGGTAGAGGCCCTTGGCTTTGCGTCCTTATCTTTCGATAAGTTTGCCTAAATATTATCAAAAATTCAACCAAAATCGATAAAAAATTTCTTTATCTATGAACAGTATATCAGATACATGAGAGATTGCAATAGTTTTTAAAAAAAAATATTGTATTTTATTCAGTACAATCTTTATTCTTAACAACAGAAACAACTTCATTCCAGTGTTCAAGAACATATCTGCCTATAATCGGGTCATACATCCTGCCGAGATTCTTTTCTATTTCTGCGTAACAATAGTCAAAATCATGTGCTTTGCGGTAGCTTCTGGTGGATGTCATCGCATCTATAGAATCACATATGGCGATAATTCTTGCTCCTACAGGGATCTCCGTTCCGGCATATCCGTTGGGATAGCCATGCCCGTCATAGCGTTCATGATGGCAGAGTACCATATTCTTAAGTTCACTTAAACGATGTGATTTACTGAGAATATCTGCACCAATCTGTGGATGTTTCCTGATATATTCCCACTCTTCATCGGTAAGTTTTCCTTCTTTATTAAGTACAGCATCCGGGACTCCGATTTTACCTATATCATGTAAATGGGCTGCTATGTGTATTTTCTGTATATCTTCTTTCTTAAGTCCAATCAGTTCACATACTTTCGTCGCCATATCACTGACTCGCTTTGAATGTCCAGCCGTATATGGATCTTTGGCATCAAGTGCACATGTAATGCACTCTATCACTTCGTGATAATCTATTTGTGTATCGCAATATTCGCAACTGTCCATCTGTACAACTCCTTTAGAATCTGTACATTCATTATAACATCATACCAGAATATATGCACTTGATTTTTTCTCAATAAGCTTACAATACGGGCATTGCAAAATATTTCTTTTTTCTGTAACTCGTAATATATACGTCTATAAAATCACCGCATCTGAGATTCTCATATGATTCCTGCACTTCTGTATATACATCACCAAACTGGAGCAGATACGTCTTCTCCCGCCCGCTTTCCGTCAGATAAACATAAATCCACTTATCCTGTACCGGAAATCTGTACACACATGTCTCTCCATTCTGCACTGCCACCTTGAACCGGTTGCGATAGAAAATATAAAAAATTCCAGGACACCATATCACCAATTCAATAATCATTGAAATCTGCAGACCGGAAATAAAATCTGACGATACAAATATGCATGTTACCATAACCGCAAGGCTCACCGCCACGGCAATAACCAGCAAAACCGAATAGTACGGTTTGTATCCTGTGTTTATTTTACGGTCTGTTTCAATCAATTTTCTTTTAGCATCATCTGACACATTGCTGCTTACAAGGCATCCCTTACCAACATCCAAAGAATCCTTGTGGATTTTCCTTGCAAATCTGATTACGGGTCTGTCAATCTGTTCAAGTCCTTTATCCTGCCAGCTCTCACATTCGATATCCATATGCTGTACCTCCTTATCTATTGTATAAATTATATCTATACAATATAGAAAGTACTATCATAATGGTGTAAAGATAAAGTAAAAATATTTTATTTCAGTTTCTGCCCTGATCTCTGTAAAAATTGACTTGAAATTATTTTTAGAAAAATAGACTGACTATGTTTTCCCATGCATACTATAATTTATCTGCATGTTCTGTACCATTTAGTTTATAAGCCATACTTTGCCCTCGTTTCCCTAAGTGCGGTTCTGGCATCCTTTACCTGTCCTGACTCTACCTGCCCTTCAGATATCTCCGATGTATTCTTCAAATCTTTAATTGGAATTATTTGTGGCATAATGCGTACCTCCTTCTTTATGGTCTAATTATCCCATAATTATATCCTTTTGCAACTTGATTATTTTTTATTATCTGAACCATTTATATTGTTTATTCCCTTTATCTTTATTATTTTTCACCGGTGACAACATACTCTACCGGGTACTGTCCTTCCTAAGTCAGACAGTAAATAAAATAAGAGCCCATCACACCGGTTTCAATCGATGTAATAGGCTCTAAATACCGTTTTATAAATTTTTACCGGTTGTAATTAAAACTTGCCTGCTGTTGCTGCTTCCTCGATAGAAACTGCAACTGCAACTGTCATACCAACCATTGGGTTGTTACCTGCACCGATGAGACCCATCATCTCAACGTGTGCCGGAACTGATGAAGAACCTGCGAACTGTGCATCTGAATGCATACGTCCGAGTGTATCTGTCATACCGTATGAAGCAGGACCTGCTGCCATGTTATCCGGATGAAGTGTTCTACCTGTACCACCGCCAGATGCTACTGAGAAATACTTCTTGCCGGCTTCAAGTCTTTCTTTCTTATATGTACCTGCAACAGGATGCTGGAATCTTGTAGGGTTAGTTGAGTTACCTGTGATAGATACGTCAACGTTCTCCTTCCACATGATTGCAACACCTTCAGGAACTGAGTTAGCGCCATAGCAGTTAACTTTGGCACGAAGACCCTCTGAATATGATTTTCTTGAAATCTCTTTAACTGTGTTGGTATATGGATCATATTCTGTCTCTACGAATGTAAATCCGTTGATTCTTGAAATGATCTTAGCTGCGTCTTTACCGAGACCGTTAAGGATAACTCTTAATGGTTTCTGACGTACTTTGTTAGCCTTCTCTGCGATACCGATAGCACCCTCAGCGGCTGCGAATGACTCATGTCCTGCAAGGAATGCGAAACACTCTGTATCCTCTTCAAGGAGCATCTTGCCAAGGTTACCGTGTCCAAGACCAACCTTACGTGTATCAGCAACTGAACCAGGAATACAGAATGACTGAAGTCCCTCTCCGATAGCTGCTGCTGCGTCTGCTGCCTTTCTGCAGTTCTTCTTGATAGCGATTGCAGCGCCTACAATGTAAGCCCAGCAAGCGTTCTCGAAACAGATAGGCTGGATTTTCTTAATCTGATTATATACATCAAGTCCGGCATCTTTAGTAATCTTCTCTGCCTCTTCGATTGAGGAGATACCGTAGCTGTTAAGTACAGCGTTAATCTGGTTAATTCTTCTTTCATATGATTCAAATAAAGCCATTATCGTTACCTCCTATTCTTCTCTCGGATCAATAATCTTAACTGCGTCGTCTACGCGGCCGTACTGACCCTTAGCTTTTTCCCATGCTGTGTTAGGATCGTCACCCTTCTTAACGAAGTCTGTGAACTTTCCGAGTGATACGAACTGGTATCCGATAATCTCGTTATCAGCATCAAGTGCGATACCTGTAACATATCCTTCAGCCATCTCAAGGTAACGAGGACCTTTCTCAAGTGTACCATACATAGTACCAACCTGTGAACGAAGTCCCTTTCCAAGGTCTTCAAGTCCTGCTCCGATTGCAAGTCCGTCCTCAGAGAATGCACTCTGGGTTCTTCCGTAGATAATCTGGAGAGCGAGCTCTCTCATAGCTGTATTGATAGCATCACATACGAGGTCAGTGTTCATAGCTTCAAGAACTGTAAGTCCCGGAAGAATCTCTGCTGCCATAGCTGCAGAATGTGTCATACCTGAGCATCCGATTGTCTCAACGAGTGCTTCCTGGATAACACCATTCTTAACGTTGAGTGAAAGCTTGCAGGCACCCTGCTGTGGTGCACACCAGCCTACACCGTGTGTGAAGCCTGAAATGTCTTTAATTTCTTTGTACTGTACCCAGTTGCCTTCTGTAGGACATGGAGCTGCGCCATGATGTACGCCCTGAGCTACCGGACACATGTTCTGAATTTCCTGTGTGTAAATCATTATAGAACTCCTTTCGATTATATAAAATCACCTTTGCGGCTCGTGATTTAATTCCGCAATTACAGATATTTTCGCATATTATGACAAAAAATTCAAGTCCAAATCCCGAATAAGTTCATCATAATCAAATTTTTTTAATATAATCGTATTGCCGTCGTCCGTGAATGTGTTGTCCCGGCAGTCTATATGCGATATTTCGAGCTTGCCGTCTTTCAGCCTGATACGTCCTTCAAGGTATGTATCTCCCGCGCTGTCCAAAATATCAACAAAGCAGCCCGGTCTGACCTTATAGTCATATCTGGTAAAATCATCTGCGCTTCTTAAGTATGCTGACACATCTGCCGTGCCGTCGCTTACCAGATAAATGCTGCCGTCGTCATTTTTCCATATTGCGCGCTCCGCTCCCGGTCCGTTATCCAGGACATCGTTATACCGGCTCTGCCTTATATTACTGTTTATCGCAAGTCCGGCTGTGATTCCGGCCGCGGCAAGCAGTATAATGATTAGCGGAGCGGCAATTAAAATTTTGGTTCTTAACCTCATAATTAATTAATCAACCATCCTTTCCTCTAAATTCCGTAAAATACGAATTCCACTCCTTGTCCGTGCTCACCTGATACGGTAAATTCATCGTGGACAGGTGCGCCCCAGCTGTCATCTCCGCCTACACCTCTTGTAGCACCGAGCACTTCAATGTACGTCAGACGCCTCGGCGGCAGATAGTTTATCTTGTACGCCGACTGTATTTCGGCTCCGCTGTGTGCAAGCACCTTAAGGTCAAACGGTGCTTCTGCTTTTTCTATGCGGATACCGTGCTTGTCTGCATTGGTAATTTTAGCATATCTTACATCGCATCTTAATCCACATTCCTGTGGGTTCAGATATGGTGTCAGATTATCGCCCGCCTTGAATTTATAAATACCGAATCTGGCTCCCTTATCACGGTCATGATAATTTTCTTCCGGCCCTCTTCCGTAGAATTCAACATTATCGAATTCCTTACCGCAGGTGATGACCATTCCGAACTGCGGCATATCCGGTACACCCGCAGCTCCTGTATATTCCGCTTTAACGGTTATTCTGGCATCCGGTGTCATAGTGTATCGTACGACACATTCTGTTTCTGGATATGTGCGGAGCTTGTATGTGTAAGTAAGTATAACTTTCATAATCTCACGCGCATACTCGCGACCCTTAAGCCCTGTTCCGTAAAGTTCATCGCTCTCAGGCACAATAAATTCATCGCAGCAGACTGTTCCGTCAAGGATCCTGCCGTCAATGAGTTCATATTCCACCTTCCATGTCGCACGGCCAGGATACTGGGTCACGCCGGCCCATACCGATGAAGCCACGTCAAAACCGTTACCTTTGTCATTGTCTGTCACAGGACGCCAGAATGTAAGCTGAGGTACTTTATCGATAAGTTCAAGTCCCTTTCTTCTATATGATATGAGTCCGCCTTCATATCTGGAAAAAATAGCATGAACTCCGGCAGTCTTCACACCGATACAGCTATTGCCCATGATAACATCATCAAACATTGCCGGTGCATCCGTATCTGCCACATCACCGGTCACGGTTACAGGCTCGCTCTGTCCCCATGCCACAACATCACCGACCGGAGCCCATTTGCGGAATGCCATAAGCACTGCACGTACTTCTTTGACATATTCGCCCGGTTCCGTCATATCCGGATATCTGACATGTTCCATATATACGGACTGCGGTTTTACATCGCATCCGAATGTGACTGCCCATATTGCCTTGCCATCTTTAAGGACACGCACCTCAAATATATACGGAGTGGTATCCTCGAAAAGATTATTGTTTTCTATTACAACACCTTCATCGGTTGGATAAAGCCTGATTCCGGCGTATAATTTCTTGACTTCCTGAGCCTTCGGTGATAATTTTCTGTCAGCAAACACAATACCGTTGCCGCAGAAAAAACCGTCATTCGGTCTGTCACCGTAGTCACCGCCAACCATAAATTCGCCGTCCTTAAGAAGTGCCTGGTCAGCGTAATCCCAGATAAATCCGCCCTGATACTGAGGATATCTGTCTTCGAGTTCGGTATATTTGAACATTCCTCCGCAAGAATTACCCATTGCATGTGTGTATTCACAGCTTATGTACGGTTTCTTTGGAGCAGAGTCAAGATACTCCGCTATTTCATAAGGTTTGGCATACATCCTGCTCTCCATATCGCTGATGTCGGAATATTCACGGTTGTGGAAGCATCCTTCATAATGAACAAGCCTCTCCGGATCGCGTGCTCTGAAAAATTCAGCCATTTTTCGTATATCTTCTCCTGCATGGGACTCATTGCCGCATGACCAGATCACGACACTCGGATGGTTCTTGTCACGCTCAAGCATCGCCTGTGCGCGGAACAGCACAGCTCCAAGCCATTCTTTTTTATTATCCGGCACACGGTACGGCGGTTCACTGCCAGTATCAATGTATACACATCCGTGCGTCTCAAGATTGGTCTCATCAATAAGATAGATTCCGTATTTGTCACAAAGGTAGTACCAATATGAATTGTTCGGATAATGACTTGTCCTTACCGCATTTATATTGAGCGACTTGATGATGCAGGCATCTTTTTCCATCTCTTCGCGGGTAACACATCTGCCGTTTACCGCTGAAAATTCATGTCTGTTGACGCCCTTGAAAACAATACGTTTGCCGTTTATAAGCATCAGGCCGTCCTTCATCTCCATGGTCCGAAAACCGATATGCTGCGGGATATTCTCGACCAGCCGGCCTTCCTCGTCATATATCAGGACCTTAAGATTATAGAGATTCGGTATCTCCGCGCTCCATTTTCTGACATCCTTGATAACACAGCTTATTTCGGCAGCTGCTTTGACCGGAATGCCTGATTCTCCGGCAACGTGCTTACCTTCTTCATCCGTTATCTCGTAATCGATATGTCCGTTTAAACTGCCTGTGATTGTCAGTTCCGCCTTAAAAATACCATCCGTATACTGCCCGTCAAGCCCTGCATGCACAAAGACATTCTGCACATGGGTCTTTGGAATGGCATAGAGATACACATCCCTGAATATTCCCGAAAATCTCCAGAAATCCTGATCTTCAAGCCAGCTCGCACTGCTTCTTTTGTGAACGCGGACTGCAAGTTTGTTATTGGTGTCGCGGATATAATCTGTGATATCAAACTCGGACGGTGTAAAACTGTCCTCCGCATATCCGACAAACTGTCCGTTTATCCACAGGTAAAAAGCATTCTCCACGCCCTGGAATGATATAAATGTTCTTTTCCCCGCAAGTTCCGGGTTAATGTCAAAATATCTGACATAACAGCCAACAGGCGCATCCTCACGCGGAATGTGCGGCGGTCTTAAATCCTCCGAACCTTCCCACGGATACATTGTGTTGATATACTGGCATCTGCCAAATCCCTGCAACTCCATATGTCCGGGGACCTTAATATCATCATATAATGTGGCATCCCTGTCTTCTTTATAAAAATCTCTGTGGGAAGCTTCAATATTAACCGCATAATTGATTTTCCATGTCCCGTTAAGGCTCTGACGAAGCGGCATTTCATCTCCGTACATTGCATCCTTATCTTCATAATACATATGGTCCGAATGTGCATCCAGCCTGTTTACCATAAAAATCTCAGGATCGGAAAGCCATGCTTCATCTGCAGCTTTTATCCTATCTAATGTCCGTAACATCATATCCCTCCGCTTCTATAGTCTTTTTGAGCACATCATCATAAATCTGTGCGTTAAGTTCAACTACTGCCTGTTCTGCCTCATGATCAGCCTTAGCCGATGTTACCTGTGGGAGACTCTCAAGTGCCTTTACTACTCTTGCCTCACAATGTCCACACATCATTCCCTTTACACCTATTGTTCTTGTCATTTTAAATACCTCACTTTTGTCATTATTATAGTCATCGATTTCAATGTTATTGTGTGATACTATATCACGTTTCTCATCATGTATCTTTACAAAGTTAAGCCTTAGTGCATTTGATACCACACAGAAGCTTGAAAGACTCATCGCCGCGGCCGCAAACATAGGATTGAGCTTGAGTCCGAACAGTCCGGCTGCAAGCGGTATTCCAATCATATTGTAGATGAATGCCCAGAAAAGATTCTCATGGATATTTCTGAGCACATTACGGCTGAGCGCTATCGCTGCCGGCACGTCTGTCAGTCTGCTTTTCATAAGAACGACATCCGCTGCGTCAATAGCAACATCAGTTCCCGCTCCGATTGCTATTCCCACATCTGCCCTTGTGAGTGCAACCGCATCATTGATTCCGTCACCGACCATTGCTGTGCGGCCTTTTTCAAGATAGTGTCTTACAACCGCTTCCTTGCCATCCGGAAGAACCCCTGCTATGACTTTGTCAACACCCGCCTGTCTGCCGATTGCATTTGCGGTCCTTTCATTATCGCCGGTAAGCATTATTACTTTTATTCCCATATGCTTAAGGCGTTTTATGGCATCACAGCTTTCATCTTTTAGGACATCCGCTACAGCAATTATACCATATATTCTGCCGTCATGTGCAAAATAAAGCGGTGTTTTGCCTTCATTGGAAAGTTTTTCTGCTGTTTTGACAAGCATCCTGTCTATATTTGTATATTTTATAACATAATCATAATTTCCGGCGTACGCTTCTGCCCCATTGTATATGGCATTGATTCCGCTTCCGCTCTCGGTATGGTAATCCGTTACCGGGTCAAGCGTGATCGTATTCTGTCCGGCATACCCAACCACTGCCTTGGCAAGCGGATGTTCGCTTTTGGCTTCAAGTGCATACGCAAGCCTTACAAGTTGTCCGTCAGTTATTCCGTCCGCCGCGATTATATCCGTAACAACAGGTTCTCCCTTGGTTATCGTTCCTGTTTTATCCAGAAGGACTATCTGCGTCCTTCCGGCTGCCTCAAGTGATGCCGCAGTCTTAAATAAGATACCGTTTCTCGCTCCGGTTCCGTTACCTACCATAATGGCCACCGGTGTTGCAAGACCGAGTGCACACGGGCAGCTTATTACAAGGACCGATATTCCGTGCGCCAGGGCATTTCCTATACCACCGCCGATTATAAGCCACACAATTGCGGTAACTATCGCAATCCCCATTACGACCGGCACAAAAAATCCCGATACTTTGTCCGCTGCTTTGGCAATCGGTGCTTTTGTCGATGCAGCATCGCTTACCATCTTAATTATCTGGGACAATGTAGTATCTTCACCGACTCTTGATGCCCTGCATTTAAGATAGCCGGATTTAAGTATTGTTGCGCCTGATACTTTGGCATCCGGTGCTTTGTCAACAGGTATGCTTTCTCCGGTAAGTGCTGCCTCATCAACGGCTCCGCTTCCTTCGGTTACTATACCGTCAACCGGTATGCTTTCTCCTGCTTTTACCACAAAAATATCATTTACAACAACATCTTCAATTCCTACGGTGACCTCGCGGCCGTCCCTTATGACGCATGCTGTTTTCGGTGCAAGGTTCATAAGGCTTTTAAGAGCATCCGTCGTTTTTCCCTTGGAATGTGCTTCCAAAGTCTTGCCGACCGTTATAAGTGCCAGTATCATCGCCGCCGATTCAAAATAGAATTCATGCATATACATATGCTCTTTCATTGTCTCGCCCATATCCGCCGCATATCCAAGCATATAAAGTGCATATGTGCTATAAATAAAAGCCGCGCCTGAACCAAGTGCAACCAGTGTATCCATATTAGGGGCGCCTCTTAAGAGTCCTTTGAATCCGTTCACAAAGAATTTTCTGTTTATTATCATAATTGCTATTGTAAAAAGGAGTTCCGTTATTCCTATTACAACATGGCTGTCTCCCATTTTACCCGGAAGCGGCCAGTCCCACATCACATGTCCCATTGACACATACATAAGCGGAATAAGAAGAACTATTGAGCTTATAAGTCTTCGTACCATTCCTTCCGTTTCTTTATGTGAATTGTCTTCCGGCTCAACTTTGGCTCCTTTTAATGAGGCGCCATATCCGGCTTTCTCAACTGCTTCTATTACTGATTCGGCACTCGCTGTTCCTTCAACGGACATAGAATTGGTAAGCAGGCTTACCGATACGGAATTTACTCCTTCGACTGCCGAGACTGCTTTTTCCACATGTGAGCTGCACGCGGCGCAGCTCATCCCGGTAACATTATATTGTTTCATTTCGGTTTCTCCTTGCTGTTGTTATTTCATAAAACGGTTCACTGTTTCGATGAGCTCATCCACCACAGTTTCATCCCCGTTCTTAATGTCATTGACCACGCATGTCCTTATATGGCTGTCAAGCAGCATGCGTGAGAAGCTGTTCAACGCCGCACTTATCGCCGATACCTGTGTGAGAATGTCCACGCAGTATGCATTGCCATCAAGCATTCCCTTAACGCCTCTTACCTGTCCTTCTATTCTGTTAAGTCGGCTTACAAGTGCCTTATATTCCTTGTCTGTGCGGTTCTTTGTCTTGGCACAGTTATTGCATTTGTCACAATCCATATTCTGCCTCCTTGTGGAATTTTTATTCTGAGAGTATAGTATACCCCCGTTGGGTATATGTCAACGAAAATTTATGTTAATGAGAATTTCTTTGGATTTGCTCGTAGCCGGAGGCTCATCAATACACACAAAAATGCGGAGACGCCATTCCGCACCGGGAATCCATCTCCGCGAATATCTATTTCTGTGTTAAGTTTTTAACCGCACGTTCTATGCGTTCCAGTGCCTCTTTAAGTGTAGCGCGCGGGCATGCAACATTGATGCGTTCAAAGCCGATGCCTGTCTTTCCGAAAATGCTGCCGCCATCAAGCCAGAGTCCGGCCTCATCCACTATCAGATGCTCCTGCTCTGCCGGTGAAAGTCCAAGATCCCTGAAATCAAGCCATACAAGATATGTTCCTTCATGTTCCGACATGTGCACTCCCGGTATGTTGTTATCCACATACTCGCGCGTATAATCAATATTGGCCTTTATATATTTTAGTACAGCTTCGTACCATTCGCCGCCGTGCGCATATGCAGCCTCACATGCAACAAGTCCCATAATTCCAAGCTGACTGTATCCTGCAGCATCAAGCTCTCTCTTAAATCTGCGTCTCAGACTGTCATTCGGTATAAAAAGATTGGATATCTGCAGTCCGGCAAGATTGAATGTTTTACTCGGCGCGGTGCAGGTAATTGTTATGTCCGCGTATTCTTTCTTAAGTGAAGCAAGCACATGATGTTCGCCCTTAAATACGAAATCCGAATGAATCTCATCGCTTACGATAATGACATTATGTTTCACGCAGATATCGCCAACTGCTTCAAGCTCGTCAAGAGTCCACACGCGGCCGACCGGATTGTGAGGGCTGCACAGGAAAAAGAGATGAATATCGTTTTCTATGATTTTTTTCTCAAAATCATCTATATCCATAACATAGCGGCCCTCGTCAAAACGCACAAGATCATTGCTCACCGCCACGCGGCCGTTGTCCTCAATAACTTCTTTGAACGGATAATATACCGGTGACTGTATAAGTACAGAATCTCCTTTAGCAGTATATGCTTTAACAGCCATGGCAAGGGCAAAAACTATGCCCGGCGTTTTGACAAGCCATTTTCTCTCTATATCGTAATTATGTCTGTTGTGCATCCATGAGGCAAGAGCATTAAAATAATCATCCTTCACCTCGCTGTAACCGTATATTCCATGATTTACCACATCTGCAAGTGCAGACTGAATATATGACGATGTTTTAAAATCCATGTCCGCAACCCAGAGCGGCAGTATGTCCGCCGGTTTGCCGCGTTCCACGGCGAAATCATATTTGAGACAGTTGGTTCCTCTTCTGTCTATGACCGTATCAAAATCAAGATTTTTCTCTGACATTAAATCTCCTCCTTTGCCCCGGCAAATGCTCGCTCAAGATCTGCAATGAGGTCCCGTCCGCTCTCTATTCCTACCGAAAGTCTTAATGTGCAATCTGTGATACCGTTCGCCTCACGGATATCTTCAGGGACATCCGCATGCGTCTGTGTAACGGGATATGTTATAAGTGTCTCTACGCCGCCGAGACTTTCCGCGAATTTGATAAGGCGGACCTTTTCAAGTATCTTATAGGCTAACTCCTTTGATGTGACCTTGAATGTTACCATCGCGCCAAAACCGCGGCTCTGTTTCTTCATTATGCTATGACCCGGATGTGACTCCAACCCCGGATATATAACCTCCATAACATCATCATTTGCAATAAGCCAGTCAACTATCCTTGATGCATTTTCCTGCGCGCGGTCCATTCTCAGAGCAAGCGTCTTTATTCCTCTTATGATCAGCCAGCTGTCAAAAGGTGCAAGTCCTGCGCCGGTTGTCTTGATGTTGAATCTGAATTTCTCACTTAATTTCTCGTCAGCCACTACGATAAATCCGGCTATGGTATCATTGTGACCGCCGAGATATTTGGTTCCGCTATGCACTACAATGTCCGCTCCAAGGTCTATCGGGTTCTGAAGATAAGGCGATAAAAAAGTATTATCCACAATAAGAAGCAATCCGTTAGCCTTCGCTATCGCTGATATTCCGGCTATATCCGATACATTCATCATAGGATTGGTCGGTGTTTCGATATAAATTGCCTTAGTGTTCTTCTGTATGTATTGTGTGATATCATCCTGACTACAGTTGATTCTGGTAAAACTGATTCCGTTCTTAACTGAAATGTTATCAAAAAGTCTTATGCTTCCCCCGTAAAGGTCCGCATCTGCTATAATATGGTCACCCGGCTTAAATAATTCCATCAATGCCGATATTGCAGCCATCCCTGAACTGTATGCCAGCGCATCATACCCATGCTCAAGTGATGCCATTATTTTCTCAAGATGCTCGCGGGTAGGGTTCTGTAATCTGCTGTAATCATATCCTGTTCCGTTGCCGACTCCCATATGGGCATATGTGGCTGTCTGGTATATAGGAAAACTTATTGCCCCGTAATTTTCAAATCTGTTATCTGCCTCATCAAGGTGAATACATCGTGTCTCAATATCTCTTTCCATTATGCCGCCTCCGAAATTATGTCTCTAAGTATTTTATTATAAACTGCTTCCGCAAGTCTTGAATGTCCTTCCGCGTCCAGATGTTCTTCATCAATTCCTGAGCAATGTGCATAATCTGCTGCTCTCAAAAAAGATATGCCATGATGTGCTGCAATCTGTTCATACACATCTCCAAGTCTCTTGGAAACCTCAACCGACTTTTTATCAAATTCCTCATCATATCCGGCCCGCCAGACTCTTTCTCCCAGATAAATCGGAGAAAGAAGAAGCACTGATGCCTCCGGTGCAAAAATCTCAATCTGCTCCAGTAGAAGTTCTATTCCGGCACCGATATCCTCCGGTGTGGCATTATATGCGCTTTTGCAGTCATTGGTCCCGAGCATCAATATAATTCTGTCAACAGGATTATGCGTTTCAAGAATAGCCGGAAGCATTTTCGATGCATTACGTCCGTCACGGTATAGATCATCAAATACCGTTGTCCTTCCGCATAATCCTTCTTCGACAACTCTATATCCGTAAGGACGCATTCGTTCACCCAGAATTCCGCTCCAGCGTATATTCCAGTCGTACCTTGCTTTCGTTCCCGGAATCAGCCCATATGTATTTGAATCTCCAAAGCACAAAATCTGTTTCATGAATGCTTCCTCCTATTTCCTAGTAGTTCGATAGGATTAGAATATATTATCGTATAGATTTTGTCAATACTTTTTTTAAATGTCCATAATGTGCATACAAAAAAAGCCATCCGTTATGAATGGCTTTTTAAGGTTTCTCTTTGTTAACGTTTTGAGAGCGTGAAAAGCCCATAAATTGGGGATTTGTATCTGGTAGTGTTTCATATCTGTTGTATGCGTAGCACTACCCACTCATTCCCAGAACCGCTCATTACTTTATTAAAGAAAGGACTATCATTATGAAAAAACACTTTGCATACTACAACCAATACAAGAACGGAATTGACATTGCTTTTGATGACAATGTGCATCTGTTTGTCTCATGTGCTGAATCAGAAAAGAATCTCCATACTACACCTAACTCTCAAGGACTAATTGATAATCTTGCTATTGATGATTCTCTTAAATATGCTGCATTGGCTCTTGATTGTGAGTTGCAGAATTGGGCTGATGCTATGGATGAGGATTGGTGTTATTAATAGCTAAATCCCCATTCTTATATCTAAATAATTCACTCTTAAATACACCCAAATACTCACGCATCTTATCATCATTAGGATTAACAAATAGTGCATACGAAGTAATTCCAATCAAATAATATAAATAATTATTCTTTTTTTGTTTTACATAGTTTGCATGTGACATATATCCATATTTTTTAATATAATATGCATCACTTCTTATTCTTCTTCGAATATCTCTACTAATCTGCATTTTATCATTAACAACAATACCAGTAACTTCTTGTCGTTGATTTTTTTTTCTAACTCTTGTTTTATTATGATTAATTCTAAATCCTTGTCTATTAACTATTCTTTCAATGTTTTTTATTATATCCCCTTCCTTAAAATCCCCCGAAAAGGTAAGATCATCTGCATATCTTGTATATCTTATTTCCTTTCCATTAATAAAATTAGAAATCTTGTAATCCAATTTGCTTGCAATAATATTAGAAAGTGCAGGACTTGTTGGTGCCCCTTGCGGTAACTGATTTTGCAGACTACAAAGATTAGCTAACATAACCGCAACATTTTCTCTATACCCTGCTTTTCTAAAAACACTTAATACTCTGCCAAATGTAATACTTGGAAAAAAATCTTGCAAATCCATCGTTAAAACTTTTTTCTGTCGTTTATGAAACCTTGCATTATCTCTAATAGAACGCCCTTTTACATATGCTTTAGAATATGGACTCACTTTTATCTTTTCCAATATTTCCTTTAAAATCCACTCTTGTATTTCCTTCAAACTTGGCAATGGTTCATTTATTGTTCTTTCTTTACCATTTTTCTTTAAAATTTTAAAAGTTCTATAAAATTTAACTGGTGAATTAGATATTGCATAAACATACTCCTTTGAATATCCAACTAGAAGACACAAGTGCTCTTGACTATAAATAATAGGTAAATCCTTATCGAATAATTTTTTTGCATATTCTAATTGATTTATACAGTAATTATCAGATTTTCCTTTTATTTTTGCTAATCTTATATATTTTTCTTCATACTCGTTCCAATTCATATTTTCACCTTATATATTAATTTAGTGGTGTAATTACTAATTCATATCTTTGACTTTATCACTTATAGAATTGATTCTATAAGTGATAAAGTCACATAACAAATTTGTAAAATTTGTGTAGCTGTTTAAACTCGCGAGTTTTCGCTCCTGCGAAAATGAACGAGTTTAAACACAGGCTAGAAAAGAAAGTTCTTCTCAGATTGACGAACTCATCAATCACCACTTGCGTGAATGAGGCTAATTACACCACTAAAATTAATAACCTACTCAATAAATATATCATATTTATCCATTTTTTCAATCTTATATTTTATATATGGTTCTATTTTCCATGCTGCATCATTCTTAATTTTATTTGCTAACCTTTCCATTTCTCGTTTTCCTAAATCAGATATAACAAATTTATCTTTATTATTCACTTCAACTAACTTATCGTTTATTATTTGCGCATATGCATTTGCTATTTGTGCATACTGATATCCTGCTTTTTCCAAAGTATCAACATTTCCTTCAATACTCAATACCTTTAATAACATATACTTCATTCTATCATCCATTATTTACCCCCTTGGAAATGGTGCTAATTTCATATTTCCTTTTTCTTCCCAAAATACAGGAAATGTATTATTGGGTGTCCTACACATTGTAACAAGAGCTTCTGATGCTCCATATCCAAATCTATATTCTTTTTTTATAGCCATTTTTTCTTCAATTTCTTCCATCAAAATCATTTTTTCTTTTGCCTCTTTTACATCATAGTAGTCGGTAATCCCCTTCTTCCTTACCTCGCCAGAATAAACTTTTATTCCAAAGCTTTCAATACATTTAACTCCTTCTTCCTGAGCAACTAAAGCTAGCACCATTGTTCTGTTCAAAATATTATCCAATAAATTTACACTTTGAAAACATTTTTCCGCTGTATGCCCTGTTCCGATAAAATCATCTACAAAAACCAGAATTGCCTTATCAGACTTCATTTCATTTTGAACAACTTTAATATCATATATTGGTTCGAACTTATACTTTCCTAACTTATCATCATATCTTATTTTTACATCATTAAATAAATATGTTAAAAACATAGAACTTTTTGCTTTTCCTATATCATCTGGAGAAATCAAAGGCATAACATAAATTTTTGTATCTTTTTCTATATCATTCACTAACTTTTTTAATACATCTATTAAAGCTTGTAAATAATTGTCCTGAGTTAGCCATAAATATCTTTCTGATAATTCAAGAAACAAATCTCTTTTATTATTTTCTCCTATATCCAAAACTCTCTGACAAAATCTGTTGAACATAGACATATTCTTGTCATCTGTACATTCTATATCCCAATTATTTTTTTTGAATATATTATTAATTCTTAGCAAATATTGTGCTGACAGTTCTTTTCGATTTTTCATGCTCATCTTACGCAACTCATTTCTAATTATTTTTAATTACTGGTATTAAATGACCTTTTAAATACACTATCATTCCAATTATCGCTCTTAATATGTGCGACTTTACACAACTCTTTGAGGAAATTTATTAGTGCCTCATCTGACTTAATCTTTCTTTCATTTTTATCTGAAATTAATAATGTATCAAAAAATCTATCATACTTTTCTAGTACATTCTTATTTTTATAAAAAATTATAGGCACTCTATTCATAGCTCTTGAAAATCCTTTAGCATATATATCTTTATTTGTTGCATCTCCATCTGTTAGTTGATATTTGAATCCAAAGATATCATCTACCAAGTCTTGTTTTCGCTTTATATCAGCTAAATATGCATTTATACTAATAGTTATTATAGTTGCCAATATCCCTGAAATAATTGCAGCTACTAATGTTATTATTGCTTGCTGTACTGTCATTTTTTTCTCCTTCTATCCCAACCAATTCAATGCTTCCTCTTTCACTTTTGCGTACCATTCATTCTCGTCAGCAGACTTTTTAGCTTGTTCTAAAGAATATTCAAATATGCTTTTTACCTGTTGAGGATTAGGTACATATCCTGCTTTATATGACTGCTCAACCATATTAATAAACACATCCAATTCCAGTGGTACTATAACCGACTTACCTCCATAGAATGCAATATTCATCGTATGTAATGCATAGAAATATGCAATACATGATTCATTAATTTTAGGTGCTATAAACAAACAATAGGCATCCTTACCTGTCTCTTTCTTTAATTTTGCAAGATGTCTTGATACAGGTTCTCCTTCCGTTTCATACTGTTTCTGCCCTGACTGCATGGTCACCTCTACTGCAAGTCCAAAATCTCCGTAATCACATACAATATCTGACATATTTCCTGCTGCTGTTGACATTGGTTGCCCTTTATCATCAAGCTTTAAATTAGCCTTAATTTCTCCGCCATCCAACATCGTCATTGCTCTCCATGTATTCCATTCAAGCATTAATGGTGCATCATATAACACATTGTTTTTTATATCATCAAATGTATCCATTACATCTGCATAATTTTTATACTCCTTAAGTTCTTTTATCTGTTTACTAATAATCTTTTTCTTCTTATTTGCTATAGCATTTTCAAGAATGTCTTTTAACTCATTTGTTGTCTGCTCTTCTAATTCACTACTCTTTCCCGTTACTTCTTGTACCTGTTCTATTAATCTCAAACGATTATCACTATACAATTCAGGTAATGATCCATCAAATAAATATTTTTTATAATTAGCCTCATCATCAATATAAATAGGTTTTCTATCAACCATTGAGAGAAAGAATTCAACTTCTTTACGTTTTTCTGGCATAATAGATATTGAATGTCCTCTTTGCGATATTTCAACCATACCTGTTGCTCTTAAATACCTAAAACATGCATCTGCGTAATCTCTCAGATTTCGTGATTTCGTTGTTACAAACTTATCTATGGACTTATCTCTTGATTCTCTTGTCTTGGTGTTACCCACGTTAATATCATCTGCATAAATTCTTTCTACTTGTTCTTTGAGATATTTTCCCCTAAACGTTTTATAACTCATCTCAGCATATAATTTCATACGCCTAAATGTATTTATATCTGCTACAATACTATCGAACTTATTATAATGAGTTAATTGCATGCCAAATATCATTAATTCATCAAAACTTATTGTTCCTAATTCATATATTAGCCTAAAAATTTCAAGATATGGTTTTACACAAAAAATCCCCTTGAATTCCTCTGGTTCTTTATGATAAGGCGATGGTAATTGAAATTTCAACAACTGCCTAAGTAAGACTTCTTCTGTTCGTTTTCCACTTATAAAATTTTCACCCGCCTCTGTAAGTTTAATACATGGCTTTAAATCTACAAATCCTAACGCTTTCGGTGCCCTATTAATTCTGTCTCTTGCACTAAATGCCATATCTTTTTCTGAACCTTTACCATCAAAATCACTTCCTTCAGCAAGCTTTTTAATAAACTCAATTTGTGTATTTGTATTCCATTTCTTGCCTTCAAAATTATTATGTAATACTTGTATTTCCGGAATCATTTTTAAAGGTGTTCTTGGAGATGTTGTAAAAAATAAAGTCTTACTTTTCAAATATGCCACTTTTTCTACCTCCTCTAATAGTTCGTAACAATTATATGTTTTGCATCTGCCTTAAATCTATTTCTTATATTTACAGCATAAGATTTATCATACTCTTCCACTATATATTTTCCATATAATTCCTCTGTTAATGCAGTTTTTCCAATTACTAATAATGATTTACAAGGTAGATTAGCAAAATCATTTGCCAATCTTCTATGCTCATCTTCTCCAAAACCATCTTTATATGTTTCATTGCCATAATCACTAAATACACAATCGTAAGGTGGATCCAAAAATATAAAATCATTATTTCCTGCCATATTAAATATTTCAGAATAATCATAATTGTAAATTTCTGTTTCCTTTAGCAGCTCATAATGTCTATCTGTGATTAGTCTTGTATTGAAATTTTTGTATCTTCCAAACGGAACATTATACTCGCCCTTTGCATTGTATCTAATCATACCTGAATATGCAGTCTTGTTAATAAAGAAATAAACTACAGCCTCCAAATATTCACTCTCTATCTTATGATTAAACATATCTCTAATCTTATAATATAATGCTTCATTTTTGTTTTCCACTCTTTCCTCTGGATGTTTTTTTTTCAATTCCTCATACTCTTTCTGATTTTGCTCATATACCATTTGAAGCTCATCTAACTGCTTTCTTGCACTAGGATACTCTTCCTGCATTTGTTTATAAAATAAATATAATTTCGTATTAACATCATTTATTATTGCATTCTGTGGTTCTAAATAAAAATATAAAGCACCACCACCAAAAAAAGGTTCAATATATCTATTGTAATTATCTGGCATATTACTAATAAAATGTGATATTTCTTTCGATTTACCACCTCTATACTTAATCATTGGATTCATGATAATTTCCTCCTCGTAGACTCAACCATAATTAATTATACAATATTTTTCATTTCTTTACTATCCATTTTTTCTCCAAAAATATCAAATCTTGATTACGTCCTTTCGACTTTTTCTTTATTTGTTCTCCAAAACAATCATTGATCTCTTTATTGGCTACCTCCCTTAGTTCGTCCTGCAGCACTCGCGAAAGCACTTCTTTTGTAAACACTTTCCTATTTGATACCTGCTTGCTAAGTCCCTTTTTATATCCATCTGCTACTGGAACTCCCACTATATGCATACAAAGCCTGGTATGAATCCTGCCCCGAATGTGAATATCTGCTTCATACAGAAGACGGAAAACATTTTGAATACAGGAACCACTATGATAGCTATTTCAAGCCACTTATGGAACAACTTAATATTAATCGTACACCACACTGCTGCAGACATACATGTATATCTATGTTAGCAGAAGCCGGTATTAATCAGTCGATTATCAAGAAAATTGTGGGACACTCTGGTGCTATGACACTCACAGAGAAAGTATATACCCACTTTGATATAAAGGAGCTTGTAGATGCGATTAATCAGATTTAAAAAGAAAGGACATTTCCCAGTATCACTACTGAAAAATGTCCTATACATATCATAATCTTTGTTGCATACCTGTTGCATATGTGTTGCATTCGATGTAAATTCCAGCACATCTGACAACTTTCCACAACCTCTGTAACCCTTGTAAAATGGGCTTTTCTTGAATCTCGCGTTTCCGAAAGGTTTCTCTTAGAACATTGATGAAGGAAATACATACCAGTTTCCGTTTGACTTGTATACATATGACGTATCGGTCTTCTTATCCCAGTCTGTCCAGTCATCACCGAAATATTTGTATCTCTGTTTGTATTTAACTTCTACCTGATATACTTTCTTGATGTGTGGATTAACGCCGGTCTCATCTTTGATTCGTTCGTTAAATTCCTTGACATCTTCTTTATCCATTTTCTCTTTGTCGGTAATTCTGATGTCTTTGATCTTAATCTTCATATCGCTGTCATCATATATTGAATCAAGTTCTTCTATGATGTCTTTCTTTGTCATGTCTTCGCCTTCTTTAACAGCTTTGATCAAAGGTCCTGACATTGTTGCGTTGAGCATTTTCTTTCCGCTTTGTGCTTCAATTGCTTTGCCGTATGACTTAACGGCACCTTTCATTGTAAGACTTCCGCTTCCTACTACACTTCTGAAGAAAAATACAATCAAAAGAATTACTAATACAGCTGCGGCAGCATATACCGGAAGCATCTTATTATTAAACTTGGCCGGTTTCGTCTGTGGTGCCTGATTACCTGCTGCATATACAGGCTGTCCGTATGGGTTCTGTGCATTGTTCGATGTTGTCTGCTGTCCTGCAGGAGCTGCATATGTATATGTAGGCTGTGCTGCCTGCTGTGGCTGTGCTGCCTGCTGTGGCTGTGCTGCCTGCTGTGGCTGTGCTGCCGAATCAGCTCCGCATGCCTGGCAGAATCTTTCATCATCATTCATCTGTTTTCCGCAATTACTGCAAAATTTCATTGGTGTCCCTCCTAAGGTTATTTATATATGTATTATAACAACCATATATAACATTTGGCAACATGTTTTTCACACAATTTTCACAAATCATTATACATCAGAGATTTGAGAGCCATTTCCTTACGGTCTGTATTCGTTCCGTTTATGTAACCGTAACCTGCAATTGTTCCGGATGAGAACATAAAATCACCAATCTTACAATTCTTATTGGAATACATAATATCTTTTCCCAGCATAAAAAAAGCATATGTATCATTGACATCACCATTGGTAACATCGACAAGATACCGGTTTCCTTCGTATTTTACCATATTCCATGCATGCACATCATTAAATACAATGTCATTTTCTATTCCCATTTCGTCCAACAGAAGTTTGTACGCCTTTGCGTAACCTTCACATACAGCACTTTTATTTACCAATGCTCCATATGCCGAGTGTGCCATCGGTTCATCTACATTTTCAGCATATCTGCATTGCTGCCTGAGATAATCATACGCGGACCGTATTCTGTCGTAATCGCTGCCGCTCCATCCTGACACTGCATGTTTAACAACACTTTCGGTAAGTTTTATCTGATCGGCGGTTTCATATGAGTAATAATATATTGCATACACCGAATAATCTCCGCGGCTGTTAGTAACATCCTGTATCTTACGAAACATGAAAATAGCGATACCCCTGCTGTAATATGTATAATAATCAAGACCCAGTTCCTCATACAGATAGGAATCTCTTGCATAAATATCTGCAGGTGATACCGATTCGGATGCTGCCTCCCTGAGCTTATCCATTTTATCCGCTATCTCATCAAAAATACCGTTACCAGTGATTATATACGACACACTCTTACGGCCTGCATCTAACGATAACACATTATTTACACAATGCTTTGCCAGTTCTTTTCTGTTACCTACCGGTACATATCCTTTTTTCTGTGTCAGATATGTGTAATAATCATAATCTTCATCATTTACTTTAATCGATGTAAATACAAATTTTTCCGCGTCTCCGGCATCTGTCTCGGAATCATCCGTTGTCTCTGTTCCATTTTCCGTAGAATTCATCGTTGTCGGTGCAGTACTTTTGGACTCCGCGGTCTGTTCATTTGACGGATGTGTTTTTTCGTGGTTCTGCGTTGCAGGCACCGGTGACTGTGACGGATGCGTATTTGAATCCGTCTGTATCCCGTCCGCCTTGCTGCTGTTTTCGTCAGACGTTTCCTCCGTTACGGTATCAAAACCCGTGTCTATAATGTCCGGATTGGTTCTTCCGGTGTGGTTCTCCCCTGACTCTGAGTATTTTTCCCCGGAATCCGCATGAAATGTGACGGATTCATTAAATATATCTTCGGATGTGCTCTTCCTCTGACAAGCGGCAAGTGTCATAAAAACAGTACATCCAAATAAAACCGTTACAGAAACGGCAGTTACTATTCTTTTTTTTAACATTTATGTAAACCTCTATATAAACAGCCGGTTAAACCGGCATGGACAATATTCATAAGATAATACTTGCTTTTTTTCAAACAAGTTTTATACTTATAATAAAGTATATCACGGATTACAATAATAATCCATAGGTAAAAATTTACAATATTTTAGTTATTTAAGGAGATTTTTTAATGAATAAAGTTGATTTACATGTACACTCTACTGCTTCAGACGGAACTTTCACGCCTGCAGAACTCGTGCGTGCGGCAGTGAAAGCCGAACTTAGCGCATTTGCCCTTACCGACCATGACACAGTTGCAGGAATTAATGAGGCTCTTAAGACTGCCCACGGAGTGATTGAAGTCATACCGGGCATTGAAATAAGCACAAGCTGGAAGGACAAAGAAATACACATTGTCGGACTGTGCATTGATTACAATGATAATGATTTTCTTAAAGCAATCGGCAATGAAGTCAGCAGACGAAATGAACGCAATCTGAAGCTTATAGACATGTTCAACGAATACGGATTTCCTGTTACGTCAGAGGAACTGACAGATATGTTTCCGGACAGCATAATCACAAGAGCGCATTTTGCATCATATATGGTAAAAAAAGGGTATGTCAAAGATAACCGTGAAGCCTTTGCAAAATACCTGGGCGATGGAATGCCTCTCTATGTCCCAAGGGAACGTAAAAGCACCTGCGAGGCAGTTGATATTATTAAAAAAGCAAAGGGAGCCGCCATTCTCGCCCATCCTTTGTTATATCACCTGACGGGCGGTGAACTTGACTCTCTTTGCAATGAATTAAAATCTTATGGGCTGACCGGTATAGAATCGATGTATTCAACTTACCGCGGCTTTGACGAACTTACCGTGAGAAATCTTGCCCGCCGCTATGACCTTCTTGAATCCGGCGGTTCGGATTTTCACGGTACCAACAAGCCTGATATCAAACTTGGCTACGGCAGGGGCAACCTTATGATCGGTTACTCATACCTGCAGGCGATTAAAGATTCCGTTAATTATGTTCCATCGGTATAAATACCCTCGGATTTGAACCGGCACGCTCGACTTTGGCTGCGGCAACCGCTTCTTCACAGAATACTTTCTGTGATATGACTTTAGGCTGACTGCCACGGGCGTGTTTTTCATATGTTCCGTCGCTCTTAAGAAATCTGCTCTTAACATTGTCTGAAAGCTGTACATCCAGCACATGACGTACTTTTGCTTTAAGCTCCTTATTCTCAACCGGGAAAAGGATTTCCACTCTTCTGTCAAGGTTACGCGGCATCCAGTCACAACTTCCCATATAAATTTCTTCCTGCCCGTTATTGCCGAATGCAAATATACGGCTGTGTTCAAGAAATGTTCCGACTATTGACCGTACTTCTATATTATCGCTGACATCTTTAATTCCGGGTACAAGACAGCATATACCACGCACGATAAGCCTTATCTTTACGCCTGCTGCGGATGCGTCATAGAGAGCCTCGATTATTTTCTTATCGCAGAGTGAATTCATCTTGGCTATAATGTATGCGTCCCTTCCTTCAAGAGCATATTCTTTCTCCCGATTGATGAGATAGAGGAATTTATTGCGTAACCATATCGGCGCCAGTGCAAGCTTATTCCATCCGAGCGGCTCAGAATATCCGGACAGCATGTTAAATACAGCCGTTGCATCCTCTCCTATAGCTTCCGAACATGTAAACATTCCGAGGTCGGTATAAAGTTTGGCTGTTGAGTCGTTGTAATTACCCGTTCCAAGATGAACATACCTTCTGATGCCGTCATCCTCCCTGCGGACAACAAGGGTTATTTTACAATGCGTCTTAAGTCCTACAAGTCCGTATATTACATGACATCCTGCCTGCTCTAATTTACGGGCCCAGATAATATTATTTTCCTCATCGAAGCGGGCTTTAAGTTCGACCAAAACCGACACCTGCTTGCCGTTCTCCGCTGCCCTGGCCAACGATGCAATGATAGGTGAATTGCCGCTGACCCTGTAAAGAGTCTGTTTGATTGCAAGCACCTTCGGATCATCTGCCGCCTGTCTTACGAAATCCACTACCGGATTGAATGTCTGGTACGGGTGATGCATAAGTATATCGCCCTGCCTGATTTCATCAAAAATACTTTCCTCCGGGTCTATTCCCGGAACCGGCTGCGGCGTATACGGCATCTCTTTAAGATTGTCAAAACCTTTCAGTCCGTACATCTTCATAAGAAATGTAAGGTCTAACGGTCCGTTGATTTCATATATTGCAGCCTCCTCGATAGCAAGCTCTTTCTTAAGTATCTTCAAAAGACGCTTATCCATTTTATCCTGTATTTCCAGCCTGATTGCCTGACCCCACTGACGTTTCTTAATCTGCTTCTCAATTTCTTTCAGAAGGTCTGCCGCATCATCTTCATCAATATCAAGGTCTGCATTCCTTGTTATTCTGTACGGAGCGTACGTTACAATATCATAATTCAGGAACAATCTGTCCATATAATTCTCAATTATAGTCTCTAACAGGATAATGAAGCGCATTCCGTCTTTTGCCGGTATCTCAACAAATCTTGGGAGTCCCTGCGGAACCTGTACCGTTGCAAATTCAAGTTCCTCGTCTTTATTTTTCTTTTTAAGAAGGGCCGCTATATTAAGCGATTTATTACGTATTAACGGAAATGGTCTTGAGGAGTCTACCGCCATAGGTGTGAGCACCGGATAGACTTCATCCATAAAATATCTGTCGCAGAACGATTTCTGCTCATCGCTCATATCATCGAAACTGCCAAGCACGGTAAGCCCGTTGCTCTTAAGCAGCGGAAGCAATGACCGGTTATATGTTGAATACTGTACATTGATAAATTCATGAGTTTTTTCAAGAATCTCATCAAGCTGCTTCTGCGGTTTCATTCCGGCAATATCTTTCTTTTCGTAACCGGCATTTACCATATCCTTGAGTGATGCAACTCTTATCATAAAGAATTCGTCAAAATTTGAAGCGGTTATGCTTAGGAATTTCAGCCGTTCAAAAAGTGGATTGGTCTTATCCCTTGCTTCCGAAAGTACCCTTGCATTAAACTCTATCCACGATAATTCACGGTTAAAGAAAAATTCACTTCCATATTCATTAATATCTGCCATTTTCTATCTCCTCCTTATTTTCTTTTCTGAATTATTGCAGGCTTACAACCGTATACTTCTTCAAAAAGTGTTCTTCTGTTGCTTACCGAACCTTTTTCAAGCGTTATGTCTTCATATGTGTTCGTGATTATCTGAAGTTCACGTTCCTTAACCACGTATTTGGTGTCCTTGAATTTCTGTTTATGTCCGCGGTCAAGAGCATTGCTTACCTTGATGATGGCGGTAAGTTTTGAAATTGTAAGGACCGTTTCATCGGTAAATGTTTCTTTAAGTTCAGCCCCGGCTCCCCAGTCTATTGTTGTATATTTAACAATGTTGGCAACCATCTCACGTTCAAGATGCGACAGCCCTATTATCTCGGTTGACATTACAAGATTATATGAGCACTCAGCCGGTTTAAGCATGCTTATATACTGTCCGCAGTCATGCAGGATACATGCTATCTGCAAAAGAAGTTTTTCCCTTTTGCCAAGGCCGTGAAGTTTCTTTGTGGCATCAAATATTGCCATTGCATTCTTCTCAACGAATTTAACATGCTCTTTATTCCATGAATATCTTTTGGATATATTTCTGGCTGCTGCCACTATATCAGCGGTAAAATCATGTTCAAAAACTTCTATTTTTTTCTCTTTGAGAGCATATTCTGCCGCCATTCCGTCACAAAGCCTTACACCCGGTATCCACATAATCTGCGCGCCGGTAACATCAAGTATCTTTTTATATATCATCATACTTGGTATGATTACTGAAGCCTGCTCAACCGACAATCCGTAACGTTCCCTGAAATCCCCCATAAGATACAGCTTATGATACACTTCAAGGAATTCCTCCCTGTTATAATATTCATTGGACTTCTCAGCATCTATTCTGTTTATGAACCAGTTGATATTATCTCCTACGGCTATGAGACATTCTATCTTACGTTCCTTGATAAAAAGATTCTTAAGAACATCAATCTCCGTATCCATATACTCTTCCATTATCGCAAGACTTGATGCTGCGCCTTTGGCGAAACCGTCAACTATTTCATTTACCCTCAATGCTCCTAATTGTACATTCTGGGTCGTTATGAGGGAACCGTTGTCAAAAAGCGACACCTGCGAACTTCCGGAACCGACATCCGCCATCGCCACACCTTTTTCGATAAGTTTCCCGAATCCTTCCTTCTTCGCGGCAACAGCCTCATACATAATAAGACGCTGTTCGGAGTTGCTTAATATTTCGACCTTAAGTCCTGTTCTCATTTTAATCCTGTCAATAATATTAACAGAGTTACCGGCCTCTCTTACCGCACTTGTCGCAATCGCCCTGTACCTGCTGACCTGATATGTCTTCATGACACTCACAAAATCATAAAGCACTTCGCAAAGTTCATCAACAAGATCATAACTTATAGCCTTCATATTATAGGTATCTCTTCCGAGCGCAATAATATGACGCACATGGTCCAGCTGTCTGATTCCGTGTGTTGAAATCTCATATATTACCATTTCAACTTCATATGAACCCACGTCAATTGCTGCAAATGTAGTAACACTCATAATTATTCTCCTTTATCGGTTATTATCTGTTTTGAGTTTGTACGACAGATAATTAATAAACTGTTCCGCCGTTCTTCCTGATAATCCGCCATGTGAAAGTTCCCATTTATTGGCCTCAAGAAGCAATGTCTCTTCATCAATATCAATGTTGTTTCTCTGTGCCAGCCCCTTTACAATAGCTGTAAATTCTTTCTTATCAGGAGAGCCGTAATAAATTGATACGCCAAATCTGGCCGAGAGTGAAAGTTTCTCCTGTACGGTATCCCTTGAATGAAGGTCATCATCGCGTTCTTCCTTGTCGGAATATTTCTCACGGACAAGATGTCTGCGGTTTGATGTAGCATATATAAGAACATTGTCAGGTTTTTTCTCCAGTCCGCCTTCTATGACTGCTTTGAGGAATTTGTATTCAATCTCAAATTCTTCAAAAGAAAGATCATCCATATATATGATAAATTTGTAATCGCGGTCTTTTATCTGGTTAATGACTGCGGACAAATCTTTAAATTGATGTTTATATACTTCAATCATTCTCAGACCGTCTTCATAATACTCATTAAGAATAGCCTTGATACTTGAGGATTTGCCTGTTCCGCTGTCACCGAACAAAAGCACATTGTTGGCCTTAAGCCCATGAAGAAATGCCTCCGTATTATCTACGAGTTTCTTCTTCTGCTGTTCATATCCGATTATGTCCTTAAGATATATATGTTCAACGCTTATTACCGGATTGACGACAACTTTACCGTTATCATCATTACCTATCCTGAATGCCTTAAACATTCCGTATTTGCCTACTCCGACTTCCTTATAGAAACTGCATACCGTATCATAAAATTCATTTACATCTTCTGCCTTGGCCAGATTTTCGGCAAGTCTGATTATCCTGTCACGTATTCTTTTGTTAAAATATTTCTCATGCTCATTGTTATTATCAAAATTTATAAGCATTGAAAGACATGTACCATATCTTCTGTCTATATCCGCAAGATCTATATCAAATAATTTCATAAAGATGGTAAAATCATGTCTGGCACAGGCGTTAATCCCGCCTTCAACGCTTCCCTTACGTTCGCATGACATGCTGAAGGCGTTCTCGTTGTAAGCTATTATATATGCAAGATAATCGTGCCAGAGATTGCCTTTAAATCCCATCTTCTCAGACAATGTAAGTATGTCTCCGATACATTCCGCTGCAATATTTCTTGCTTCCTCCGCGGAGCCCGTTCCTCCTTCATAAAGTTTCTCCATTGTGACAAGATTATCATAAAATTCCGTATTTTTATATAAAATCATTTCATTTATTTTCATAACCGTATACCTCAATAATTTCCTAAAAGTTTAAATGCATTTGATTCTTCACATATGCCTCTTAGCGCATTCCTGACACCAGCATCGGCAAGATTTCCCTCGAAATCCACGAAAAACCTGAATTCCCAGTTATGTTCCGGTATCGGCCTTGATTCAATCTGTGTCATATTAAGGCCGTTGAACATTATATGTGAAATCGCATTATAGAGACTTCCTGCTTTATGATCTATCTCAAAACAGATACTTACCTTTGAAGCACCTTTTACAAATGCTCTCCTGCTGCTGATAATAACAAATCTCGTTGTATTGCCTCCTTCTGAATTGATATTTTCGGCTGCGATCTCAAGTCCGTATTCTTTCGCACAATTAGGCGAGGCAATCGCTGCCTGCGTATAATCGTCCTCCTCGGCAATCTTGCATGCGCTCATAGCCGTATTAAGATAGGATTCCCTTTCCCATTCTTTATGTTCATCAAGATATCTGGCACATTGCATAAGTGCCTGCGGGTGGGAATATACTTTGCGGATCTTACTTATATCAGCCCCAGGCTTTACAAGGAGACAGTGTCTGACTCTTAAGAAAGTTTCTCCAACTATGTAATTATTGTATTCCTGAAGGAGGTCATATGTATCGCTTACCATACCGGCCGATGAATTATCAATCGGAATTACAGCATAATCCGCTTCTCCGATACTTACTTTCTCCATCGCGTCCCTGAAGGTATTAACGTTAATACTGTCGACATTTTCTCCGAAATAATTAATCATCGCCTCATGGCTGTATGCTCCCGGCACGCCCTGATATGCCACTTTAACACCGGTCTTTGGCAATACTTCCACCGTTTCGTAAGGCTCAAGCTTTGAATCGCCCTCACGGCTCTCAAGCTTACCGTACTGAAGTTTACGGCTCATGGCCATTATCTGTGTAAAAAGCTCTGCAATGCATTTACCGTTGAATTCATCATCGGACATTGCAACAAGGTTTGCTATTTTACTTTCTTCACGCTCTTTGTCAAAAACAGGTTTACCCGTAGCCAGCTTGTAATCGGCAACATTGCCGGCAACCTTCATTCTTTTCTCAAAAAGCTCAACAATCCGGGAATCTATTTCATCTATCTCTTTTCTGGACTCCTGTAAATCTACATACATAACTAATTATTTCCTTTCCGGTATGATACCAACGTAATGTATATTTTTCTTGAAAATTATGTATAATTAGTGGATAATATTTAATGGATATATAAAGGTGGATATAATATATGAGAAAGTCAATACATTTTATTATACCCGGGGTTCTGATTTTAATAGCAGCAGGGGTAATAATTGCAATTCTATTATCAAAAAGAATACCTGATAACGACTCCGGCGTAATCGGAAATACAGCCGGTAATCTCAACAGTGGTGGTCTCTTCTGTGAAACTGACGGCACTGTTTTCTTCTCAAACCCTTATGATGACGACCATCTGTATTCGATGGACTCTGATTGTGATAACATTAAATATCTTTCGCATGACCGCGTTTCGTATATCAATGCTGCCGGTAAATTCGTATACTATGTCAAAGGAAACGCCGAATCAGATGATATGACCATGATGTTCCGAGGTGATCTGTTCGGGGTCGTACGATGCCGTCATGACGGAAGCGACTCAGAAGTTCTTGCTTCCGGTTACTCAACTGACCTTGCCCTCTCGGGCAGCAGTCTTATATACAACACAAGTGACGGTACCCAGTCCACCACTGCATCCATTGACATCCGCGGTGAAAATATGACTACGGTCAGCCGTCATACATATTCAACCGCAAGCGTATCGGACGGCAAAGTGTATTATTCCAATAATGGCGATAACCACTCTATATATGAGCTTGACGTAGACAAACGGTCTGCTTCGTTATTCCTTGACGGCAATACGGCAATGGCGAACCTCATCGGTGATTATATGTATTACATAGACTTAGACAATAACAATTCACTGACCAGAATTAACCTTACCACCACTGAGCAGGAAATATTAAGTCCTGCCGGATGCTCACTGTACAATGTGTATAATAATGTTGTATATTATTATATCAACAGTGATTCACCTGCCCTTTACCGTGCGAATACCGACGGTTCGGATAAGACACTCATTATGGAAAAATCCATAGCATCCATCTCATGCACATCCATATATACATTTTTCCAGATTGCCGATGATGAAACGTTATACCGCATCGAGACAAACGGCGAGCCGAACGTGCAGGTATTCTATATACAGCCGCAGTAACCAACGGCCATATTATGAGTTTACCACATCCGCAGTGATTTTTCACTATTTTTAAACGATTTTAATGATAACAATAAATGGCCTGTATCCCTTTACCCCTCACGCCATTCTTTTAATGCGTCCGAGAGCCTTCTGTCAATGTCTTTTCTTGTTGCTTCGCACTCTTTCGGATATTCCTTTGCCGCCCTAAAAACAAATTTCAGTATGAATTTAAGTCCTATCGGCAGTGCCTTGCGAAGCATTGATTCCGGCAGGACAAAATGCGTTCCGTGTTCATACACAAGCGGTACATACTCACAGCTGTGCGGACGCTCCTTAAGGCGCTTATCCATGCGGTGGATATATTTTCCCGCCTCCCAGAAAGAATCGTCCTCCGCTCCCACAAGAAACAGTTTTCCCTTAATATTTTCGATCTTTATCATTTCCTCTTCCGTGTGTTCCCTTGCTTTTTCGGAATCGATGAACAGACAGGTGCTTCTCTCAATGTCACCGGAGCCTTTTGTCTCCTCTTCGATTTTCTGCCAGTATACCGGATGGTCGTACACAAACGGCATATAAGGAAGCGGCTCTCCTTTCCATGAGAGGGTCGATGTTCCCGGAACCGGCCATTCCTTGCACCCGTCTTTATTTCCCTGTTCAAATCCCTGCCAAACAAAATCGCTGGCCGTAAGTGCGAATGTCAATGTAATATCCGGGAAAAAAGATGCCGCCACAAGCGAATCCATTCCTGCCGTGCTCATACCCATAATTCCGATTTTGCGGTTTCCGTTGCTCTTAAGCCATCCTATCGCCGTCTCGATTCTTTCAAGCGGGTTATTTACATGGCTGTAATTTTTCTTTCCCGGAGACACGCAAAGGACATTCACTCCGTTTTTATGTAACCATTTCGCACCGCACTTTGCCATGTAATCGTTGGGGTCATCTCCGAACAACCCGATAAATGCGCAGTCCGAGCCATTCGGATTTTCATAATAGGTTCCGTAGAAACCATCTTTCTCAATTTTCAAAAACTGTTTTTTCATCTTTTTTCCTCCATTGCCGATAAAAAAAAAGCAGATGCATATTTAATCTGCTTTTATGTTAGTCCCGACTAACCACATTGTCAACTTTTCTTTTCAGGAAAAAATTATATCTTTTTCGCGTTCTCTGGTAAAATCCATTTTTTACCACAACCGGCAATCTGTTAATTGTCGTCTTATTTGTTACCAATTATTGTATTATCCCTATAAACCGGAAGTTATGCTAATTTCAAAATTCGTTTTATATCGTCGAGATTTTCGACAAAATAAATTCCCTCCTGTCGTTCTTTGGATGACAGCCCTTTTTCAATCATATGATTCAGAAGTGATTTCAAATCATCGTAGTAACCATTCAAGTTATAGAGAATGCAAGGTGCATCCAGATGTTTCAAAGACACCTTCGACATTACCTCTGCAATTTCCTCCAGTGTTCCCGTACCTCCCGGAAAAGCAATAAAGGCTTCTCCCAACTCAATCATTTTGTTTTTTCTCTCAGACATATCCTTAGTCACAATCAGTTTTGTCAGCCCATCATGTTGAAACTCATTTTCAATAAAAAAATTTGGCTCAACACCCGTAACATTACCGCCTGCTTTCAAGACACTGTCTGCCAATGCTCCCATTAAACCACCTTTGGAACCACCGTAAACAAGTGCGTTGCCACTGTTTCCTATCCATGTTCCCAATTTCTCAACTGCTTTTCGTAAGCATGGGTCATTTCCTTCGTTTGCGCCAAGATAAACTGTGATATTCATTAAAAATTTTCTCCTATGACTTTCGATTTATCTTTTAATTCTTAGTTGCTTTTCATTTTTCCGTTTCCTTTTAATTGATGTAACCATCATATCTGGGAACTTACTCTTGATGCTCCAGTAACTGTCATTATTTTTTTGTTGTTCGGAAATTG
>ENA-OPWR01000027-OPWR01000027.1-human-gut-metagenome-genome-assembly--contig:-NODE-27-length-145708-cov-12.956815_pt1 | contig 145708 bp, 132 predicted proteins | sample MGYA00241507_ERZ502006 | MGnify/ENA primary metagenome ERZ502006 (study PRJEB25962, sample SAMEA2043041) | human gut metagenome | biome: human gut; feature: human-associated habitat; material...
TTATAAACTCTTGGTCTTTCTTTTTTCGGGACTATTCTTTTTTCACAGCCCCTTTTTTTTTGTTTAAACAGGTCTGTCTTTTCCGTTTGCAAAACGGCATCGCATATTGCTGGTAGAGGAATAAAGAGAAGGAGGATAAAAGATTTGCAGATCAGACAGCAGTACAATGCAGATATTATGAATGAACTTGGAATCACCGGGGAAAAACAGTCGGATTTTGAGCAGAAAATAAGAAAAATAAAGATGGATACAGATGACGCACTCGGGCACCGTCAGGAAAAGATGCATATTGATCTATGCGGGTTGTCTTTTTACCTGCCGCTGTCCCTGTACCGTCCAATCGAAATTTTGTGCAAACAGCAGGACACGGATTACCCGTTCCTGCATGAAAAATACGGGAAGGACTTAATCCGCGCACTGTTATCCCATTACCTTGCCGGGGATGCGGAATTAAACAGGTACAGCAAGGATTTTGTCTTAAAACAGGCACAGAATGCCTGCACACAGCTGGGGTTCCCGGAACCGGAGGATGAACCAGATGGGGAAAGTAAATTTGTCGTGCAGTGGCTGACGTACCAGTGCAACAAGATCACAAACAGCTTCTTCTGTTAAAAGGCGGACTTCTTTGCATGTATTCTTTTGTTTCATATTCCTATATGGAAACAAAAATCATCGAAAGGAGAAAGAAATGGAAGGAAAAAGGAAAATCCAGTATTGCGAGGATGGTTTGTGCCACAGCTACGTCCTCGATGGAGGCAAAACATACAACCCATGTGGCTGTGGATCGAATGTGTACCATCTGGAATACGATGGAAAAACAATCTTCGGCGTGTGCAACGCGTGTGGTAAGGATATTTATGAAGTTAAGCCAGACTATATCCCCCAAAAGCTTAACGAAGGCATATGGAACTGACAAAGAAAGGCTTGCAGCAATGCAGGCTCTTTTTTGTTTCATATTAAAGACGTAAACCGGATTTTTAAACATCGAAAGGAGAACAACATGGAATATGTATTAACAGAAGAAGGAAAAAGAAAGGTTGCAGTATTTATTAAGGAATGCGAGGCAAAGAGAAAGGAAATTCTGGATGCCGGTCTTGATACCGCGGAGGACACACAGATCCCGACAGAGGCGGATATCCTGTCGGACCTGAACAACGGAGTTGAGGTCGACGAGGACGGGGATTACTACAATGCGTGGGGAGTTACGGACAATTACTGCTCCGACAGGGCGTGTGAGTTGGCAATCGGCGAGGATTTCGTATCGAACACAACCCGCGTGCAGGTCACGCTCCGGAAAACCATTGAGGTTACGGAATATTTTGATGCAACTCCGGAAGACCTTGAAATGATCGAGCGCGGAGAGAACCCGTTTTTTGGCAAGATGGAGGATATTTGCAATGAGCAGTGTGGAAAAACGGAATTCGACTACCAGATCGTGGACGAAGATACCGGGAAAACACTTGTCGACTGGGATTAAAGAAAACGAAAAAAGGGCGGAAAAATTTCCGTCCTTTTTTTTGCGCGTCTGCATGGATATTTCCAGGGATGATATTTCGTTTCCATTTTACTCTATATTGATGCTGACTACTTCCAAGTTTTGCCCGTAACTGTAACCATTACACAGGCTAAGACCATATTCCATGGAAAAGACTATTAGGATGACCTTGGAAAAACAGAGGAAGCAATGAGAGTATCCCAAACAGACACAGGCACACAGATTGCCGCACAGGGATTAAGCGACGGTGCATGGAACGGTACCTTCAATTTTACGATCACCCAGCAGACTACAACCAGCAAGATGTATCCGATTCGTCCGATGCGTTCAGCACAACCGAACAGATAAGATATTCTTTTTGGAATGCAGACAGATATGCCAGGAAAACTCCGCTGTTACAGGAAAACGGAGTCTCCCGGCATATTTTTGCAGAAAAATCCAATACGACGCAATATATAAAGTAAGAGCGAAATCCAGGCATGTTGAGCAGTTTCTTAAAAATGCCGGAAGAACCGTACCCTTTAAAACCGATTTTTGGTATACTGTTTACAGAAATTAACGAAAAAGAAAAATTTCCACAATCATGGAAAAATAAGAGGAGGATTTTACCTATGGCAGAATTAAAGTGCCCGCATTGCGGACAGGCATTTACAGTGGACGATACGGAGTTAAGTTCGATCACCCAGCAGATCCGGGACAAAGAGTTTGAGAAGGATTTAAAGTCCCGCATATCCGAACTGGAAACTCACTTACAGGAAAAACACAGGCTGGAGATGGAAAACCTGCAGAATCAGCTTGCGCTGCAAAAAGAGGAAGCACACGAAAAAGAGATCCGGCAGGAGAAGGAAACGCATGAGAAAGAAATCGAGAAATTAAGGGAACAGCTTAAGAAAGAAGAGGAAAAGAACCAGAAACTGCAGGCAAAGCTTGACAGCAGCGAGGACAAAAAGACAATTGCCGTCATGGAAGCTGTCAAGAAAGTTGAAGATGAGAAGAAGGACCTTGAGATCCAGCTGACACAGGAAAAAGACAGGGAGAAAATCCTACTTGAGCAGAAGGACGAGCAGATCGCCTACTACAAAGACCTTAAGACAAAAATGTCAACAAAGATGGTCGGGGAGACACTGGAGCAGCACTGCGAGATCCAGTTCAACCAGTTAAGAGCCACGGCATTCCGGAATGCATATTTTGAGAAAGACAACGATGCAAGAACCGGAAGCAAGGGAGACTACATCTACCGGGAAACCGATGCGAATGGCGTGGAGATTATTTCGATCATGTTCGAGATGAAAAACGAGATGGATGAGACAGCCACAAAGCACAAAAACGAGGACTTTTACAAGGAACTGGAAAAAGACCGCCGGGAGAAGAACTGTGAATATGCTGTACTTGTGTCCATGCTGGAAAGCGACAGCGAGTTGTTCAACGCAGGCATCGTGGATGTATCTTACAAATACGATAAGATGTACGTTGTCCGCCCGCAGTGCTTTATCCCAATCATCACACTGTTAAGAAATGCAGCCATGAACGCGCTTTCATACAAGCAGGAGCTGGCTGTAGTCCGCAGCCAGAATATCGACATCTCGAATTTCGAGGAAAACCTGATGAATTTCAAGGACAATTTCGGACGCAACTACGATATCGCCCATACTCATTTTGACAAGGCAATTGATGAGATTGACAAGACGATCGATCATCTGCAGAAAGTCAAGCGGGAACTGCAGGGGTCTGACAACCAGCTTCGGATCGCCAACAATAAGGTGGACGACATCAGCATCAAGAAGCTTACCAAGGACAACCCGACCATGCAGGCAATGTTTGAGGAGATTAAGAAGAGAGAAGAAGAATAGCAGGAATATGAAAGGACATCATGCGTACGTATTGGCATACGAACAATTTGTGGTACCGGGAAGAGGTTGGGCGGTATGCCCCGTTTCCCTCCGTTAACTTTGGAAAGGCTGCGGGTCTGCCGGAGAAATGAGAGAAAGATGGGAGAAAATACAGGAGTTCCAAAGAGAGTGCCCCTTTTTCTCAGAACCTTCCCGAATGGATCTTGAAACCACGGTTAATATCGCTATATATGGTATCCACGCACCCCATAAGGGGTGCGACTTTTTTGTGCATTACTTTTCGCTATCATCCTTGACAACAGCATCTGCACCCTGGACGGTAACCCATCCATGTTTGTAACGGGCTTCTGCTTCTTTCATGCGGATCAGTTCGTTTGTAATGGAAGAACTTAATTTCTTATTGGCTTCTGCTTCGGCCTTTGCTTCAATGAGTCTTGCATCGGCATCCGCCTGTGCTTTGGTTTTCTTAACCTTTGCGTCCGCTTCTGCCTTGTCGATTGCAGTCTGATTCTTGATTGCCTGTGTCTCAGCTTTCTGCTGTGCCTGGATCTTAGAGTTGATTGCCTTCTGGGTTTCCTTGTCCACGCTCGCATTGATCATGGAAACATTCGAAATGGAAATTCCATATGGGTCGAACTTGTCTGCAAGGTATTTTGTTAACGCTGCATTAACATCCGCCCTTTTTTCACCAAGAACATCAGAGACCTTGTAGCGTGCGATGACTTCCTTGGTCCAGCTGATGATGTTTGGTTTTATGAAGCTGTCCCGTACAGTCTTTCCTGACTGTCCTTTGAACTTTGTAAATACTTCGCTGACCTTATCGTGCTGGTAATTGTACGTGTAAGTCAGATCAATCTGGATGGATTTTCCCTCAGATGAGGACGCAGAGAAACTGTCGTTATCCGGTGAATCCCCATTCTTTCCGGAAGTAAGGTAACTCTGTTCGATACCAACCGTATACAGCGTTACCTTAACGGTCGGAGATTTAAAATGCCATCCCTGATCCAATACATCCCCTTCAACACCGCCGTTCATATTATACTTGACACCAACATATCCAGCGGGAACTTTTGTGATGGACATAGACAGGATGATTAATCCGATGATTATAATTACTGCAGCAATGACTGCACCAACGATCCAGGAGTTGGTATTATTTTCTTTTTTTTTCGACATCTTCGTTTTCCTTTCTCTCTTCACTTTGAAAAATATTTCTAATTTTTCTGATTACACTACCGCCAATTTTTGAGAACAGTGGCGATAACAGCAGCCATAAAAGAATAGCTGCCAAAATAACCAATATCGTAAATACTGGCATACAGGTATCCTCCTTCCCTGTTTAATTGTTAAAGCGGATAAGATGTCGGACTTCTTATATCGGGTATCTGATCTCCCCCCCCTCTTTTGTATGTTTTTGTGCCTGAAAACGAATATTTTCGTCTCATCTGGTATATTGAGCCTTTTTGAAAATCGTCAAAGAAAAATGGGAATTTTTTGTAATTTTTTTTGTTTTTGAAAATTGGAAATAAGCATCGTGCATAATTCGTTGTTGCATATTAAAGATGTAAAGAAAACATAGGATGGGAGGTACAAAAGAATGTCACACATAGGTTGCGGGAACAACATTACACAGCCTACGGGACAGTGTTTTGGTTGCAAATATTGGAAGCCTGCTCGTAAAACATTGTTTCTTAGTACATCAGGTCATTGCACTTTAAGTTACTGTAAGAAAAATAGCATATATAACAAAAAGAGGGGTTAAAATATTCTTCGGTGAATACTATGTACTGTCTGGACAGTTATCAAACGGCCAGTATCTTCGTGCGTACGGGGATAAGAAAACAAACTACCCGGCAAAGAAATGCCGGATCATAAGACACAACGAGGGGCTTGTATTTGTTGCGTAGAAAGTGCGGCTTTGCACAAATCATCTCGTATATTGAATAGATGGAGCGGAGAAAAATATGAACACAAAAGAAATCAAGACAGAATTTAACAATTTCCTGAAAACGGAAGAGGGTAGGAGCTGGCAAAAAGAGAAAGCCGATCAGAATATGTCCGGGGATTTCGGAGATTACCTTTACGATTTTTACCCGGAATATCTTGCATAATCTTTGAAAAAGAAAAGGACGGCTCGCAGAGACCGTCTTTTCTGTGTTATAAGTTTTGTTTATTTTGGCATTTAAAAACCAATGCCCTGCAAAATTAATATATACCTTTTCGGTGCAGAAAGCAAAGGAAAACCGTGTTTCATCTGCAAATATTTTTCAGTTTGCTCATTATTTTTTCCTTTTTTCTTTTGAAACCTTATAAGATAGGTTAAAAGCACGGCTTCTCGGTCGTATCTTTTTTTGTTTCATATTCCTGACGTAAATATTGATGCATCGAAAGGAGAAATGAAATGAGTAAGAAGATTGAATTGGGCAAAGAGTACAGATTTGCGGGATATGACTGGATTGCTGTCTTATGCGATGATAGCAACGGAGTCATTCTGCAGTCCCTCGGGATCACATCTGGTCCATGGCCGGGATATAAAATGGAAGAATATGGCAATAGCCAGTATTACAGCAGTGATATCTCAAGTATTAACGACTACGATGAGAAGACCCGGAAATTGTATGAGAGAATCAAGGGTGTGGAAAAGAAGTATTCCTCCCGGGAAGAAGGCTTATATTTTCCGGCCGGATATGTTGCTGGCACAAATAAGGTATGGCGGAAGGCACTTGTTACCTTGGCGGAACGTGCAATGGATTACGTCTGGCTTGGTACTGTCCGCGGAAAAGCTGCTTTGTATATCAGCCCGTGCGCCGGAGCAGACTATTACCTCAAAAGCTACTGCAACCAGGAGAAATCCTGTGTCATTGCTCCCGCTTTTTACCTCGATTTATCCAAGGTTACCGTAGAAGGTGATGAAATCCTGATTGGTGGAGAATCCGCTGCGAGAAACATGGAAGAGTCGAGAAAATACGGGATTGTCTTAAGAGAAAAACCTGGTGCATGGGGACTGACGAAGAAGGATGTAATGGAATTGTATGACATGCTTGACGGAGAGGAAGCATTTCCTCTGGAACTGGAACCGGATTTTGTGGAAAGTTCCGCAATGGGATTTATTACACCGGAAGCCGCAGAAGCTCTGGAATATGAGTACCAGACCGGGCTCAGGGAGTTTGTCGCAAATATCCTCGATGACATGGAAAATGAGTCAGAGGATGGCACCTATGAGTACAAAGGCATCCGGATCCATCTGAGCAGATAGGAGAAGAAGAAAGAATCCTGGGAGGGAATACGAATGTATTTCCCTGCGGGGTTCTTTTTTTGAGTGCATACAGAAATCCCCTGGATTTCCTTCGGAGCTTTTTTGGGATGTGAAGGATGACGTGGCATTCGATGTTCTGATCCGCGTCATGCAGAAAGAGGTACCAAGGCGAAAACCGGTCGGGTACTGCGAGGAAGGTGTCCGGATGCTCAAAAAATACTGGACGAAGGATTAATTACTTTTTTTGTTTCATATTGAAGGTGTAAAGCAGACATATTTTGTTGTGGAGGAAAGATATGAGTACAAAGGTATTGTGGTTCAGCCGGCACGATATGACACCGGATCAGAGAGCAGCGCTGGGAGACAGCGAGATCACACAGATCGACAAAACGATCAAGCACGCAAGCGAGGTGGCGGATGAGATCAGCCAGTGTGACGTTCTTGCTGTAGTTGCACCTGTTGAGCTTCAGAAGGAATTCTTGGAGCAGGCGGGGAATAAGCCCGTCATTACGGCGGTCAACGACCGTATTCTGGTTCCGACAGAAAACGGGGAGTCGAAAGTCCAGTTCAGCTTCGTCAAGTGGGAACAGGTCAAGAAGATCGATATCGTCAAGGAAGATTTCGATATCGGGAAATACGAGAAGGACAGGGAAGAAAAAGAAAATAGCTTTTTCTCCGAACCGTCCGAAGAAGACCTCGAAGCATTCAGACACGAAGAAGAACAGGGGGATACTTATGAGATGGTGTCCGGCGACCGCCTGGAAGACCTTGAGGATGAGCATGAGGCGGCCGCCCCGGAGGTAGCGGACCACGAAGCGGGAACAGAAGACCGCGAGACCGATGGGTACGATGCGGGCGATGATTTTGAAGACCGGTAATTTTATTGAAAATAGTTATAACATATTGTATACTTTATATATGGATAAAGATACTATACTAAGTATACTAGTATTAAGTAAAGGAGGTACTTATGATGAATGAAGGTGGAGGAACAGCATTTTAATTACTTCTACAAATAAGAGGGTAAGAGCTAACAACTCCTGCTCTTTTATTATGCACAAAATTATGGAGAGGTGAAATATCCTCTCCTTTTTGATTGGAGGAAATATATGCCAGAATTTTGCAAGCTGCATATGATAATTACCGCACAGGAGGTAGAACGGGGAAATGCTTATGAGATGGTAAACAGCGACCACATGGAAGGCTTCGAGGATAAGCATGAGACGGCCGCCCCGGATGTTTTTCACCACGAGACCGATGGAACTGGAGACTTCCCTTACGATTTTGCAGAATCGTGCGGCCTGCCTCCTGCATCATGCCTCCTGCGCCCGTATTTCCTTCCTTTCCTCTTTCCTCTCCCATGCATCCTCCTTGTCCCCCAGTTATCCCCCCACTGGATACAGATACCCAAAATACCCTCAGATATGCCATCACCAGAAAATGAGAAAGTGCATCCGCAGATAACCAGGTTTGGCTGTAAACCAGCCACCAGAGCGGCTTTGAAGAGTGTGGCATGTGCTGTCTTTGACCTGTCCGCAGTAAGACGCATACGGTTTTCGGATGGCAGAGACGAAAAAAAAAGAGGAAAACAAAGCAGGAAAATGTTTCCATAAGACAGTAATTTTAACGCAAAATGTACTTCAGACACGAAAATAAGACCGTCAGAGGCGGCCGGAAGGAAAAAGTATGAAATTTTAAGCGGGGACAGCCTGACCGCAAAGTCTGTCGCAGTCAGCGGCATACTGAGTGAAATCATAAAAGAACAGGTTATCCTGTTTTTTAATATGTAGCGTAAACATCTCCGAGAATGTCTGATTCCGGATAGCTTTATCAATCATTCCTTTGAGATATTCCAAAAGGGCTGACGTCTTTTTTCCGCCCTTTACGGTCTCACCCATGGATTTTAAGAGACGGTAAACCGAGGACTTTGCCATTCCTGTTTTTTCACAGGTTTCCCGGACACTTCCAGTTTCTTTGATGGTGCGAAAAATCATGCTGATCTGTCTGGCAGACCGTCTGGTTTTTCTGTCGGCGCGTGCTTTTCTTGCTTCCTGGTTACGGCAGTCGAGTGTTTCCTTCCGGTGTTGCGCTTTTGCTTCCGGAGTGTAGGTGTTGCGCATATGGGAAAGTTCTTCTTCCCCCATGTCCAGCAGGCAGAACAGGTCGAAATCTGACTTAACCTTAACCTGTCCACTGTTATGCAGGACGTACCGCAGGAGGGTGTCTACCTGACGCTCACGGAGAGGAGAGATAAAAGAGCGGTTCAGTTCTTTTGTCTTCTGGATCAGGTCTTCCTTGTCTATATTCATGAAACTTAAGTTGGTGGCGTAGTTGTATAGAATAAGATCGCGGTATCCGGTAACGTCGAAGTTTCTCAGCGCGACAAGTGTTTTAACGTCGTGGTCACGGTTCTTGTGAAACGCTTTCATTTTATCCTTTTCAACAGCAGAACGTGTTCCTGAAGTTTTTGCGCCGGTATTGCCTTTCCCCCGCTTCCGGTGTGCCTTCGGTGCGTCATCGAAGAGTATGTGGGACAGCGAGATCATCTCGTCGGTAACCTCGGTATTACCGTATGCTGTTGGATTGGCATTGCATTTTTCTGTATTTTCCTGGTTTACCCGTTTCCGATTTGCCTGCGGTGCATGACCCTGTCTGTTGTCTGACGCGGTGGTACCGTTTGTATCACCGCATCCTGTCTGACCGTGTCCAGATGGTGGGTTGCTGCCAGAGCCATCATCCGAATCATCATCTGGATTGTTATCCGGACCATTGTCTGGATCATTGTCAAGACCATAGCCGATGGCGTCCAGATAGGCAGACAATATCATGGAGCCGTCCGGATTCCATGTCTTTTTGTCCGGGTTCCATTTCTGTTCCACATATTCCCGGTCGAACTTGCTGGAGTAGCGGTATTCCATATTCTTTGAGTCTTTGTAAATTACCGTATGTCTTGCGACGTCTTCCATGGCATCGCAGAAAGAATCGAAATCATAAATCTTGTCTGTCTGGCACAGGATCTCCGGCTGTCCGACAGATACACCAGATCCGGAACTTAACCGGCTGCTGTATGGAACACGCACGATGGAAAACAAGGAACCAACAGCAGGGTCGGCATGAAAAAGATGCACAAGTGTCTGATGGAGACGTTCGAAGCGCCGTTTCTCGTCCCGGACATTTTTATTGAAAAAGAAGTACACCTGTGCACCCTTTTTCCCGGTCCGGACGATTATGGATGGCGGGAGCATCTTGAAAAATCTGCAGAACCGTGGGTACAGCAGAAGATATGTGGCTGCCATTTCCGTGGACATTACATAGTTCCCATTTTTATCCAATTTGTTGATCTCTGGAAGGTAGTCGAGATCCATCACAGCTGTGTAGCAGGCGGCAATATTCCTTGAAGTGGTGTCGATTTCTTTCCGGTTGTTGCACAAACAGGTGTGTGCGTACACGCTGTCAGAATGTGCAGTCTGCTTGAAGATCTCTTCGGCAGTGGTAAGGGTGCTTTCCCTGACAGGCGCCATCTTTGCGAGCGGAAACATCTTCTGTCTCATATGGTTTCCCTGCTCCCATGCGAATACCATGTTTGTGTTTTTCATGGCATCCGGGCTGACGGAATCCTGCCCCGGGAGAAGCCCCTGGATGCCCTTGTACCAGTAATCAAGCTTCGGAAGACGGCTTTCGTATTCTGCGATTTCGTCATCTGAAAAACAGGTATGTATTTGGTCTTCTACTTCTTCCGGAAGTGTTTCCTGTGGCATGAGTGACTGCAGGTAATATTGTAAAGTTCGGTTTTCCATTCTGATTCCCTCCTCGTATAATTTTTGTCTTTATATGGGATATTGCGCCATCTGGGGAATCGTCAAAGAAATATGGAAAAATTTTATGAAAAATATGAAAAACCTGCTGTTTTGCTTAATCCAAATGTTGCAGATGAGATTTACATGGCAAACCTATGAGTTTTTCGTCATAAATTTGTAACGTGTACTTATGCAGGACTTGGGAGTATCGGGTTCTGCGTTTTTTATCTCATATTACTGATGTAACGAAAAACATACATCGAAAGGAGAAAATAATACGATGGGAGAAAATGTATATCAGCTTGTAAGACCGGGTATCGATGAAATTGTTAATTATTGCAAAGACCTGCTTTCAGACGAAAAACTGGAGGTGTATGAATTCGGAGAAAACTGTGATCTTGTTCTGCACATATACAAGGATGAAGATTACAACCCGGATAAAGACAGGGATTACTGCAATATCGTGACAATCAGCACTGCGAGAGATGGAAAATTTGTGGATGACACGGACGATGTGTATGTTACGGATGGCAGCCTTGTGCGGGAGCTGAAAAGAATTAATGAATACAGGGATTTTGCCACAAAGTAATATGAGAAAGAAAGAGATACAGAGGTTGTGTCTCTTTTTTTTGTTTCATATTTAAGATGTAAATAAAAATCATCATTGAAAGGAGAAAAGAGACTATGAAGGAAATAATCGATTTAGAAAAACTTTATGACATCTTAACTAATAAGCTGACATGGCTGACGGAATATGGGGAAGAGGTATATCTTTTAGCTAGAGAGAATATCCGTAATTCAATTCAAGAGGCAAAGAAAACATTTGATGCGGACAAAGCCTTAATACAGCTGGAAATACTTGAGGAAGAGGAGCCGCTACTGGCCAGCCTTGGATTCGGTAAAATGGTAAATATTTTCCGGAGGGATGCCGTATTGGATATCATGCGCAGATGTGGAGCTGGAAATGAACTGATGAATCAGTTGAAAAAGTTGAAAACAATTTCTGTTTTCAAACGCGAGGAAACCTTTGAGGCACTTCGGAAAGATGTTGTGTTAGACATTGTGAAAGGCGGTGGAACAGATGAAGAGTAAGTCAATTTTTATTGCTGCTGATCTGATCCCGGCGTTGCTGGATGGAAGAAAAAAATGTATGCGACGTATAATGAAGCCTCAGCCTACAGGAGAATATGCAAGGACTTTTTCAGAAATTGCAATGTATCAGCCTGGAGATATCTTGTATGTTCGAGAAACATGGCATAAGTACATCAAACGAGTAGGCAAAGGCGAAAGTTGTCATTTAGCAGAATTTTACGGATACAAAGCAAGTATCGCTAACTCAGAGGATGCAAATGAGCCGTGGAAATCGCCGGTATGTATGCCAAAAGAAGCCGCGCGTATCTGGCTTAAAGTTACAAATGTGAGAGTAGAGCGGCTGCAGGAAATTACAGAAGATGGATGTATTGCAGAGGGCGTGTATCCATCAAATTGCAGAGGATGTAACGCTACATTTGGATGTGATACATGTCCAGACGAAGGTTACAACGAAATCGATGAATTTTCGGAAATCTGGGATAGCACCGTGAAAAAATCTGATCTTGATCGTTACAGTTGGGACGCGAATCCTTATGTATTCGTGATAGAATTTATTAGAATTGATAAGCCGGAGGAAAAATAAGAAGAACAAAGAAAAAGAATGCAGGACTTGGGAGATTGGGTGCTGTGTTCTTTTTTTTTGTGTGACTGGTTTACATATTAAAAAGGTCGCTATGAGTACCAGTGCGGGCAAGAGTAAGGATTAAAACATTATCTTCGTAACGGTAAATTAAAAGCCAATCGGGTTGAAGATGACATTCACGATGCCCGGCCCAGTTGCCAGCCAACGGATGGTCTTTGTATTTTGGGTCTAAAGGAATCCCATTTGCCAATTTGAAAACTATTTCCTTTAAAAGAGAAAGGTTTAATCCACGGCGCTTGGCAAGTTTGTAATCTTTTTTGAATTGGGAAGTGTTTTTAATTTCATATTTTGTCATGAGTCGAGATCAGCAAAAAATTCATCTACATCGTGGTATCCTTTGATGTTGGGATCCTTCGCAATCCTTTCCGCCTCAAGCATCGCTGAAACAGTTTCTTTGTTAGGAGTCCCTTCTGTGATTTTGAAAGGAATTCCTCTTTCGCGAAGGGATTGACGAACAAAAATATTAAAAGCTGTGCTGAGATTCATACCGAGTTCTTCATAAAGAGCTTCTGCAGCAGCTTTAAGATTACTGTCCATACGAATACTAACATTGCTTGTTGTTGATTTAGCCATACTAATCACTCCTTTCATCTGATAATTATATTATATGGCTTATGTACTAAAATATCAATACATTGCACGAAAAAGTAACAAAAAAGTAGTGAATAATGTGATGGGGAGGTAAACTGACATGTTTCGAAAAGTATAAATTTCATGATTCCAAAACTATGTTAGATTTTATATTGTGTAAATTAGGGTACACTTGTGTACCCTAAAGTGTAGTGAGAGAGTGCGGCAGTCATGTTTCCCTGTAGGACACGCAGTATGCCGGTTTCCTGTACTTCCTTATTTTTTCTGTCAAAGTGTTGTGTGCCTGCCCCGCTGGTGCAAAAATACTGTGCCGGAGGCGGGGCGGGGGAAGACAGAGATTAACCGTATGGGATTCCATACGGTTTGCTGCTGAATGAAATTACAGATTCCTTCCCAATTTTTCAAGTTCTTTCTTTGTGATGATGCAGTCCCCTGCATCCATTATGTATATTTCAAGGATGAGATTGATAACTGAAAGTGCAATAAAACATAGCAAGATAAGCCACTTTTCTTGCAGTAATAAATATAATGTACCAATCGCAATACATATAATATATCCATTTACTGAGCTTCGCTGATTTTCGTCATATATATCATCATATTGTATTGGTGGAACATCAAACAATTCTGGATGAATGTTAGCAAAAAATCGCTTCCAGTGAATTTTAAATAATTCTGCTGAAAACAACAACATAAAACCAAACTGGAAGCCGATTGTAGCCCATTCAGATTTAATGGTGTAAAAAAATACAATAAATGAAGAGGCGATAAATAACATTGAAACTGTAAAAAGCACAAATTTGTAGCAGTAGTAAGATAAAGAAAATTTGGTTTTATCGTGCATATATACCATTCCTTTCTAAATAACTGATCATGTAAACTTTTCCGTTTTTGAACTTAATTTCATAATCTTTTAACCGGATACCATCCAGATCAAAGCCATCGCCAGCTGGTTGGCCATCAATGATAATATCTGCTTTTCCAGAATCCACCAGTTGCTGTAATTTTTCTTCCTGACTTACGCAATCGTTTTCGGCTTCTGTTTTCTGCTGTGTAAGTTTAGAATAAGCATTAATGCTATAATAAAAGATATATATTGAAGCTACTCCAATGATAATATGAGCTAATATATTTCCAAACTTTTCCACTTTTTCTTTATAATCTGTTTCCTGTAATGGCTTATCCTGTTTAATATCGGGTTTAATGATTTCATATAAATCGAAAACCGCGAGATACATTGCAATCGCGAGTACAACTATTCCAGTAGTCTTATTCCCTTGGTCGATTAATTGGAATGAAGTAAAAAATAAACCAAATGCGTATACTCCGCAAAGATAATAAAACATTGTAAATTCCTCCTTTAGTAACTAATTAGATAAACTTTCCCATTTTTAAACTTGATTTCGTAATCTTTTAACCGGATACTATCCAGATCGAAGCCATCGCCAGCCGGCTTGCCATCAATGACAATATCTGCTTTTTCGGAAGCCACCAGTTGCTGTAATTTTTCCTCCTGACTTGCACGGGTTTCTCTTTCCGTGGATATTTCTTCTTTGAAATTTTTGACGTTATTTTGGAGTTTAAAACTCCAGGCAAGCGTAAGTATTCCCATGATGATGCATATGACACCGCCTATGACGGTAAAATCTTCTCCTATTACACTGATTAATTCGTATGCAATGTAAAACAAAATACATGCAGCTACACAGCCAAGTAAAATACACATTGTAATTCCCTCCTCTTTCTAATAACTGATCAGGTAAACTTTCCCATTTTTGAACTTAATCTCGTAGTCTTTCAACCGGATGCCGTCCAGATCAAAGTCATCACTGGCTGGTTCGCCGTTAATGAAAATGTCTGTTTTCCCGGAATCCACTAGCTTGCGTAGTTTCTTTTCTTGAATTTTGCGGGTTTCTTTTTGGCTTTCTGAGTATTCTTTTGTATGATTTTTCTTCTTTTAAATCGTCCTTTTGAGTTTCTTGAGATTCTGTTTTCTGAGCAGGTTGTTCGGAAAATACTTCAGACTTGATGAATCCGTAAACGCTATAAATATAAAGGCATACAGCAATTATCATTATGGCGATACCTGTATTAACATCATCATCCATAACGGATTTTGCAAACCAGCCTAGGACCCATGCGCACATGCAAAAAATAAAAAATTCATTTTTCTTACCTCCAAAAACTTCCTATTTCCGCTTTCATCATACATATTGCGCCTTTTTGAATTTCGTCAAAGAAAAAGGGAAACTTTTTAAAATTCCAGATCAGTAATCTGAATTTTTTTGTGCGAAACCAAGGTTACACAAGTGTAACCTTGGTTTGTTTGTTAACAAATTGTTTATTGCGCCACCGCAGCTTTCCGGCGGGAAATATTTTTCCATCTCATATTAATGGATGTAAATAAAAATTCATTAACGAAGGGAGAAAAACTATGAGCAAAAGATTAAACAATGAAAACGCTTATGCAATCTTAGAGGCTGGCGAAACATACAGATTTGCCGGGTATAGCTGGACAGCCTGTGAGCTTGTTAACGATGGAAGGGTAGCTGTAATCCAGTCCCATGGTGTAACCCATGGTGCATGGCCAGGATTTGTAATGTCTCAATTTGGAAATGGCAATTACTATTCCAAATCCATTGATGGACAGGATATCAGCGGTTATGACAACAAGATGAAAGAACTGTACGTTACCATCAAGGATGCAGAAAATACATCTGCTTCTTATGGCAAGGGTCTGTACCTTATCTCCGAAGAAAAAGCTGGTTTTACGGAATGGGGTCATCCTGGCTCTGGCAACTACTGGCAGGCATTGAAGGCAGCAGCGGAAAACGCCTGTTCGTTCGGGTCTCCCGACAACTATGCGTGGCTTGGTACCGTCTACGGTAGCGGCGGTGCGTGGTATGTCAACTCGAATGGCGGCGTCTCCTACAACGATCAGAGCGACGACTATGTGGTCGCCCCCGTTTTCAACCTCGACTTATCCAAAGTTGAAATTATTGGTGATGAAATTATTAAAAAGGCACAGCCTGCGTCTTCACCATTTGATATTGATAATTTAAACAAAATAAAGAAAGAGATTGTAACATCCATGAAAATCATGGATGTTACAATTAAAGGCATTAAGGAATCTGATGAATATAAAATGGCTCAGGCTTATAATCAAGGATTACGAGATGCTATGAGTATCTTTGAAAGAGAAAGTGACCACATCGATTAGTCTGAAAATCAGCCAAATTCAGCCCCATACCGTTCCATCTGGGAATACGGCATGGATTTTACAAAAGATGGTGAAACATTTCATCTTAATCCGGAGATGGTAAGTAAAATTTATGATTCCATTAAGGAAGATTTTGGCCGGGATTATTTTTCAGAGTTTACAGACAAGGAATTTACCCGTAAGCAATATATTGCTGTTTATGAAGAGTGTGCGAGCTGGTTCGCGACCCAATCTGAAGAGACAAAACACCTTGCATGTGAAAAGGTACTGGGAGATGATTTCGACAAAGTAGAGACTTGGGTCATTAAAACTATGTTTACTGCAAACCATGAATCGCGTACCGTGGAACATCCTGAAACATTTTCATCCGAACAGGAAGCATGGAATAAAGTTAAATCACTTGTCCTTGCAGACCAGGATGGAAACGAAATTACGGAGGTTAAATATGACCGGGATGCATGCCAGGTTACAATGATCCATGCAAACAAAACTGTTTGCTGGATTTCCGCAGAAAAGAAGTAATATTTATCATCCCGATGCACCGGGAACTAAAAATTGAGGTTCCCGTGCATGGGAGCTTCCGAATGGAGGAATCATGGCAAAATATTTGGATAAATCAAAAGAGAAGTGGGACGAATTGGTGGATCAATGGCATAGTGATTCATCATTAACATGTTCACTTCAAGAATATCTTGAGTTGGATGATATCGAGTATCTCAAATTTGCACATGGCATTGACGATCCGGATATATCTGATACGGAAGTATTAGAAAAATCAGCAGGGATTGCGCAAGATGTGGTTACAGAACTTGTTATAAAACCAGCTCTTAAAAAAGCAATACAGGTGTTAAACCCCGATGTACCGGGAACCAATAGTTGAGGTTCCCATGCATGGGAACCTCTAAATATAGAGGAGGAATAATAAAATGCCTGAGAACATACGAAAACAGTTAAAGGATTTCAAAGAAGACGGAAAACCCTTAAAGTATCTTATCAATTATATTCCTGATGATTATTTTGATGGACAGAGAATAATCGCTGAACTGACAGAATTGGGATATGATGTGGAAGAGATCGTAAAGTGTTTGGAACACGACTTTGGATTAGACATGACGCGGCAGTATTAAGAGAATGGGATTGTAATACTCCATAGGCGATCAGAAAATGTATTTATGGAAAAGTGTGGCGCATGCCGCACTTTTTTCGTTTCATATTGGTGTTGTAAACAAAACATCATCGAAAGGAGAAAATAACTTATGGAAGAAAAGAAAATTAAACAGAAAGATATGTGCAGAACAGTTGATTGCGACAAGCTTGCGGTTACAATCTTTGATGCATTCAAGGAAGATCGGGAAGAATCTGGAATCAATGAGATAGCAAAAGGGATGGATACTGTTTTGCAGGACTATGTAGATCCGGAGAAGAAACAGGCAATTGATCATGTATTTATGGCACTGACGGGATATATGCTGGAAACACTTATTTCTATGAGTGTGTAGGAGGGATGGATATGAGTAAATCAAGAAGCTTATACGACAACCCATACAAATACGCCTGTGTATGCAGCGTGCCATTAAAACTGGCGAAAATTGCCTGTAAGAAACAGAGGCATCTGGAGAAGGAACAGAAGAAACATCCATGCCGGTGTCCAGCCTGCGGTTCTAAGCATCTGTATTACGAACATGGATCCTATGAGGAAGGCTATGGAGATTTTGTGGAATGTACTGACTGCGGAGAGACTTACGATCCGGGCGAAATTCCAAACATTGAATACGGCAGCCTTACACCATTTGAGGACTTTGATCCCGTCATTTACTTTTCCCTTACGGAAAATAAATTAGAGGGTTGGAAGGAAGCCTGCGGAGCAGAAACACATGAGGAGTGGATTCATTTCGCAGAAAAGATGATTGCCGGGCGGATTTTGTCGGAGGATGCTTCTGGATCAGAAGTGGATACTGCTAACGGATCTGCACGCGAAGACGCGGCAGCTTCCAGCTTAGTTTTTTGTGATATAAGACAGAAGTCAGACGAAGTCTCTGTAGGTTTCCCGTCCGGAAATGAAGGTATCAAGGATTGCCAGACGCAGTGCGTGGACAAATTGGAACAGGCAATGCAGAGTGCAGACTTTTGGGTCGAACTTGCGGATACATCTTTTGGTAAAGTTGTGCTCCATGGGAAGAATGCAGATCGCGATACTGGAGAGTATTACGAGGTCTCAAGCGAAATTAACACGGATGGAGATTTCGCTATCACATTCTTCAAAACGTATAACAAAATGAAGAAATGGTTTAATGACTGGCAGGGCGAGGGCTTTTATGAGTACCTTGTTGAATTGTATGAAAAGCAATTAACCCAGTAATATCGCTATTTCTCCAAACTGATCGCTTAAAGGCACGGCTTCGGCTGTGTCTTTTTTTTATCTCATATTACTGTTGTAAACAAAATTCATTCATGAAGGGAGAACATTACTATGAAAAAAACAAACAGTGAAAAAACTTATGCAACTCTTAAACCTGGTAAGACCTATAAATTTGCTGGGTATAGCTGGACAGCGTGTGAGGTGAATAATGACCGTCATGTTGCTGTGATCCAATCACACGGCATAACCCATGGTATGTGGCCGGGGTTTGTAATACCGAAATTCGGTAATGGAAACTATTACGGAAGAAGTATTGATGGTCAGGATAGCAGCGATTATGATGAAAAAATGTCTGCATTGTACAATGCCATCAAAGATGTTGAAGATAAATCTGCATCTTACGGCAAAGGTTTGTATTTGGTTTCCAAGGAAAAAGCTGGTTTTACGGAATGGTGTGAACCGGGTTCTGGCGATTACTGGCAGGCTTTGAAAAAAGCAGCGGGAAACGCCAGTTCGTTCGGGTGTCCCAGCTACTGTGCGTGGCTTGGTGCTGTCGGCGGTAGCGACGGCGCGTGGTATGTCAGCTCGAATGGCAACGTCTACAACTACTATCAGGACAGCGACTGTGTTGTTGCCCCCGCTTATAATCTCGATTTATCCAAGGTTGAGGTTGTTGGTGATGAGATTATCATTAAAGACATTTGTAACGCCAACCAAAGAAAAATCACGACTGATAAGCAGAAATCGACGGCGAAAATTGAGAAGCAGAGAGAAAATGCAAGAAAATTAAATGAGTTGGTATGTCATTTAGGTGAACTACTCGGCAATTGAATAACCGAGCATCTGATGTGCGATCCTTGTGGATCGTAGATTCAGGGTGCGTCCATGACACCGATACTGCTATTAAACAGCTACTTTTATTACATATGGATCTGCTATCTTAAGTGGGTCCATTTGTTTTTCTATTCCATTCGTCTGAAAGTACAGTCGCAGGATATTAAAAGCCCCGACACAGTCGGCATTCCATCTTTTGTCACCATCTGTATAAAGACCCCGCTTGATACGGTTGGACTTTTCAGCGTTCTCTTTACAGACCTCCGACATAAGCGGACTAGTCTGGCTGGAATAAGCTTCATTCTGTTTTACAAACCGTATACCATACATCGCAAGCTTGTATTCCAGAAGGATATACAGTTTTCGGTATGGCAGTGAATGTAATTTCTGGTTTGTCACAGAACCTTTGTTATTATCTTTACGGATGTTTGTGACATCACCGATCACTACAGTATTGATACCGTTATCATGACAGTATTCAGCGATAAACCGTGTTACTTTATGCAGGTAATCGCTGATGCAGTCATTTTTCTTTTTATACAGTTTCTGCACATGCTTTGACATCTTTGGATATTTTACACCGGCTTTTGTCTGTGTTTTGTACCACTGGGACTGCACACGGGCAATCTCTTTGTCAAAGTAATGGCAGACGGAAAGATATTTCCTGCCGGCAATAAAAGACTTCCCTGTGGATGGGGCATAGCAGGTCATAAGGTTATGGAGTCCGATATCAACAGACAAGTATCTTCCGTTATCAGAAAGCATAACGGCATCATTTACTTCATACACAACAATCACCGTGCAGGTTCCGTTTTCCGGAGGATAGATCTGGATCTGTTTGATAACATCAGTATCCTTAAAAATCTTATTTTTAAGGTAAAGAAAGTTGTTTGTGATGTCATACTGCCCGGACATGAACTGTTTCAGCTGTTTCGACAGCGTAAGTCGTACGGTACTGTCACCTTCGGAATGAACGATGCCGTTCTGCATGTAAGTGATTGCAATATTCTCCTGTTTGAATCTTGGAGGGTTTGGATTTGTAACACCATGTGTTCTCTGCAGCTGATAAAAAGATTTCCACGCCTTATCAAGAAGTTTGCATATTTCCTGTGCAGTCTGTGATGGCAGCTGCTTATACCACAAGTCGTCCTTATGTGCTTTTTTCTGGTAGTACCAGTCAGGATATTCATCAGGTTCCGTCTTTTTGTAATGAAGTCTTTCATAATTGCAGACGTTCCAGAGCTTGGATGCTGCATAACACATATGCCCTATGATATTTGCCTGGTCTTCTGTTACTTTTACAGATGTCTTATGTGACAGCAGCATAAACATTTCTCCTTTCAGTAAGATTTGCTCTGGTGTTCAATATACCGGCGGATGTTTTCTTCCGATACAGAACCGATCGTCTCGCAATAATAGGAATGGTTCCAGAGTTCCCCTTTCCACAGTTTAGAACGCAGGTCAGGAAACTGCTCAAAAAGTTTCCGCCCTGTGATACCCTTCAAGTATTTCACAATGGTTGTCACAGACAGTTTCGGTGGTGCAGTAACAAAACAATGTACATGATCACATTCACCACATTCAAAAAGCTGGACGGTAAATCCTTTTTCTTTTGCGATCTGCTGGATGAGTTCTTTCATATAAGATTCCACTTCGGATGTCAGGACCTTCCTGCGGTATTTGACAGACCATACCACATGGTAGTTGATGCTGCATACCGAAGTACGGTAATGTATAAGGTTTTCTTTCATACACATAGTATAGCATAAAGTGCTGATAAAAGCAACCTGATGTTCGGTTGCTTTTATTATAATGCTTTCATCTACTACAATATATTTATGGTTAATATCCCTTACAGCCAGTAAGGAATTATCCATCTTGTTGCTTAAGCTGTTAAAATGTATGGAGCAATCGGTATATCGTCTTATTCATCTTGGACTTCGCGTCCGTTGCCGAGACTGATAACCAGCTCCTCATTTGCAGCGTTCGTTTTATGCAGGTTGAACTGCCTTCGGTACGTTCGTGTCACACCACAGTAGATGGAATAGGCAATGAGTAAAACTGGTCTTTATCCATTGCATAATCTGATTTTAAGGAGTGACAAATTTATGAATATGAATGCAGTAGGTATTGATGTTTCCAAAGGAAAAAGCATGGTTGCTATCCTTCGTTCTTATGGTGAGATCATTTCAAAACCATTTGAAGTCAAACACACAGTCAGTGGGATTCGCTCTCTCATTGAGCAGATCCAATCCATTGATGGCGAATCTCGTATTGTCATGGAACACACCGGTCGTTATTACGAACCTCTTGTCCGTGAACTTTCGAAAGCTGACCTTTTTGTATCTGCCATAAATCCCAAACTCATCAAAGATTTTGGAGACAACTCTCTCCGCAAAGTAAAGTCCGATAAAGCGGATGCAGTAAAAATTGCACGCTATACTCTTGACAGTTGGACGGAACTCAGACAGTATAGTCTCATGGATGAAATTCGTAATCAACTGAAAACCATGAACCGCCAGTTTGATTTTTACATGAAACACAAAACCGCTATGAAAAATAATCTAATCAGCATCCTTGACCAAACTTATCCGGGAGCTAACACTTATTTTGACAGCCCTGCCCGTGAGGATGGAAGTCAAAAATGGGTTGACTTTTCAGCCACCTACTGGCATGTGGATTGTGTTCGTAAACTCTCTCTAAACGCCTTTATCGACCACTATCAAAAGTGGTGTAAACGCAGGAAGTACAACTTCAGCCGTTCAAAAGCTGTTGAAATCTATGAAGCATCTAAGGAGCTTGTTTCTATACTTCCAAAAGACGATCTGACAAAGTTAATCATCAAACAGGCTGTAGAACAATTAAATACGGCTTCACAGACTGTGGAACAGCTTCGTACCATGATGAATGAGGCTGCTTCTAAACTGCCGGAATACCCTGTTGTCATGGCTATGAAAGGTGTAGGTAAATCGCTTGGTCCACAGCTTATGGCAGAGATTGGTGATGTCTCCCGATTTACCCACAAAGGAGCCATTACAGCCTTTGCAGGCGTTGATCCCGGTGTAAATGAATCCGGTTCATATGAGCAGAAAAGCGTTCCTGCTTCCAAGCGCGGTTCCAGTACTCTTCGTAAGACTCTGTTTCAAGTCATGGATGTTCTCATCAAAACAAAGCCACAGGATGATCCTGTCTACTTGTTTATGGATAAGAAACGAGCACAAGGAAAGCCTTATTACGTCTACATGACAGCCGGTGCGAATAAGTTTCTTCGCATCTACTATGGTCGAGTGAAAGAATATCTGTCTTCACTCCCAGAATAAATATCTCGTCAATACCTTTATTTTAGACCAGCGAATATCGGTGGTCTTATTTTAATGTTCAAAATCTTGCAAAAATTTTTGCCTGAAATCATCAATTTGCTATTGACTTTTTATTTGCAGGCTCGGCAATTAAATAACCGAGGATTCCCGCTTGATTTCCTAAACTTCTTGAATTTGATGACAAACGATATTCATTCGAATTTGCAGCTGGGGGAACAATGGAAATTTTCGACAAAATTGATAAAATCGGATATGCGGTTCATATTGAACCAATTGAATATGATGCAGACGGAAACGCAACAAATTTATAAAAAGACAATTCTATTGCGAATTTAATTCAAAGACATGGCTTCGGCTGTGTCTTTTTTTTATTTCATATTGAGAATGTAGACAAAACATTTTTGAAAGGAGAAAAAGAGAAATGACAAAAATTGAAAATGAAAGAGAATTGGAAAAAAGATTACAGCAAAGATATATGAGCCAGGGCATGGATTTTCCCACAGCGTTACACAAAGCATCAGACGGTGTGTGGAAGTTGAGGAAGAAAAAATATACAAAAGAGTATTTTCTTCAGAAAATACACGAACATGATTACATTCTGCAAAGACTCTGCGAACATATTGTTTTGCGACCAAACGACAATAAGCGTTGTTTTGGAGAAAAAGGCTTCAAAAACATGGTCGATGCAGTGGAAGAAACACTGGAGACTCAAAAGGATACCGAATTGTATAAGTATTACTATGACATGAAAAATAACGAACATGACTTCCACGACTTTGAAAGATGGCAGATATGTGGAAGAAAAGTCGGTATTAAGTAATGGAAAGTCCCTTCCAGAATTATTACGCTTAAGACATGGCTCCGGCTGTGTCTTTTTTTTCATCTCATATTGTAAGTGTAAATAAAACACAATCGAAAGGAGAAAAACTTATGACTATTATGAACGAGGGAGAAATCATCATTAACGACAAGACTCGTGCAGGAGAGGTTGCACAGATTTTTGTGGCTGCAGGAATTTATGACAGCGTGGAGAAAGTTCCGGTTTACGAAGACGATGGAACAACGCCGGAGGAAGCAGGAATCAGCGTCCATGAAGTATTTGGAGATATTGAACCGGCTCTGCAGGAGGTTGCCGACAAGTGCAAGGAAGCAGGCATCATCCTTAATGGACAGATCTGCTACTCCGGTGACTATGATGGCCGATATTACATCACGGACAACGAGGTGGAGGATCTGACTGCTGATGAAATCGGCGTAAGGGAAGCCTCCAAGGAGGAGCTGATCGCAGAGTTACAGCGTCGTGGACTGGATGTAATGGTTCAGGAAAGCAAACCTTCTGAGAGTTCCAAAATGGAAGATCTGCCTGCCCTGTATGCTTATGACATCAAATGGGACACAGACGGAGATCAGGAGATCTTAGATAGTCTTCCAAAAGAAATTCGGATTCCGGATGGAATGGTGGACGATGAGGAGATTTCTGATCACCTGTCAGATGAAACCGGATTCTGTCATGCAGGATTTAAACTCGGAATTTATTTCCGTGGAAAAATCATGCCTTGTAACACAAACTGGCTGGATGACGATACCTTCCAGATGTGGTTCGGGGAAGGCATATTCAAGGACTACGAAGGAGACAGTTACCTGATCAAATTTGAGAAGCATCTCAACGACAATGAATGGGTTGTTGAAATTATCTGGGAAGATGATTGCACGACCATCGACCAAATCTGCTGCAATGCGGATGATTACATCACTGCAAACGAAATCTGGAAAATCGAGAGAATCTGTGAAAAGATGATCCAGCCAGATTCAGATGAAGTTCCTGATACAGATGGAAAAGAAAATTCTGCCGTTGAACTCGGAAAAACATACCAATTTGCCGGTTATAAATGGACAGCCTGTGAGCTGATCAATAAAGGTAAAACCCTTGTGATTCAGTCCCATGGGGTAACCCATGGAAAATGGCCGGGCTTTAAAATGGAGAAATTTGGCAATGGTAATTACTATGCTGATTCCATTGATGGACAGGATATCAGTGCCTATGACAACAAGATGCAAGCACTGTACGATGCCATTGAAGATGTAGAGGATACATCTGCTTCTTATGGCAAGGGTCTGTACCTTATCTCCGAAGAAGAAGTTGGTTTTACGGAATTGGGTCATCCTGGCTCGGGCAACTACTGGCAGGCATTGAAGGCAGCAGCGGAAAACGCCCGTTCGTTCTGGGCTGCCTACTGCGCGTGGCTCGGTACTGTCGACGACAGTAGCGCGTGGTGTATCCACTTGAATGGCAACGTCTACTGTGGCAGCAATCAGACCAATGGTTTTGTTGTTGCTCCGGCATTTAACCTCGACTTATCCAAAGTTGAAATTGTTGGCGATGAGATTGTGATTAGAAAATCCGTTAAAAATGCTCGCAATACAAAGAAAGAAAAGATCCGAGAGTTTCTTGACGAAATATATAAGGAGAGCGAAATCCTTCCAGAAAATTTCGGAGATGAGATTGTGGCGGAACTTGAGGAAAGATTCCTTGAAGATGGATATGAGATTACGAAGAAAAACGCAATCGAAGAAATGCTGTGGTGCTATATGTGCAAGATGCAGTGATACCATAACCCATTTACAGGGCTCCAATTACATTAAAGGCATAGCTTCGGCTGTGTCTTTTTTTATTTCATAAATGGATGTAAATAAAGTAAGGAATCAGGAAGTCCTTATTGAGCGAAAGGCACTTGATTTCTCAAGCGCCTTCCGTTATAATCTAGTTAGAAGCTGATCGGAAGAGATTTCCGATTTGCCCTCGGTTTAATATTATTTCTTCAAAGAAATAGCATCTACTTTGGACGGTGGGATGCTATTTCTTTTTATTGTTATGATTGTCTATGTAAGACAGCGCCGCGAAGACTACAAGCAGCAAAGTTAATACTTCTGATGTACTCATAGGGCATCACCCTCTCTTTCGTAATACTAGAGGGCAGTAAACAATCGGAAAATCGCATCCGTACTTCTGTTCGATTACATACTTATTGTACCAAAAATTGAATGGGAAGACAAGAAACAAAATTCCTTGTCATATTCCCTTCAAATGCTATTCTTCCAAAATCTTAATCTCAGATGGTTTCACCGCGATCTCTTTCCCGGAATCCAATTCAAGAATGGCGAGATTTGCGCCCCGCCAGCTACCCGTGTTCTGGTGGCAGGAAGCCGGGGTGGGGAACTTTTCTTGTTTCATATTAAAGTTGAAATAACAAACACGTATCGAAAGGAGAGTGAGGATTTATGGGAGAAAAGAAACATGCGAGCACGCAGCACATGGCTATCTGACCATTTTCCCACTGTATTTTTTCGATTGCGGGTGTTATAATAAAATCAGATAAGGGATGGTCCCTGATTTGAAATAATCAGGGATGCCTAAGCTTTCCCTGATTAGAAACAAAAAATTTGCATAAACAGGGAAAGAGAGGAAAAAATATGGGTGAAAAAGATTTAACCGAAAAAATACTTGAGGATTACAATGATGTTTTTGCAGATATCATAAATGCTTTTGTATTTGAAGGGAAAGATGTAGTACATCCGGATTCGCTGAGAAACAGTTCTGTTCATTCTCAATACAAAGCAAGTGATCAAAAACTTCATGAATTGGAGCGTGATGTCGCAAAATATTGGATGGATGGAAATGTCCGGATCGCCTTATGTGGCATGGAAAATCAGACTAAAGTCGAAAAGTTTATGCCATTTCGAGTGTTCAGTTATGACGGAACTGCATACAGGAGCCAGTTGCTGGACCGGAAGAATAAAATCGTCCCAGTGATTACCATAGTGCTGTATTTTGGCAATGAACATTGGACAGCACCGAAAAGCATCAAGGAACTTTTGGATATTCCAGCGGGACTTGATGAATATGTGAGTGATTACAACATCCATGTATTCGAGATCGCATGGCTTACGGATGAGCAGATTGCTAGATTTAAAAGTGATTTTGGGATTGTTGCTCGATTCTTTTCTGAGAGAAGAAAAAATCCGGACTATGTACCGGACGATCAAACCGTCATCACGCATGTCGATGCCATGTTAAAACTCTTGGCAGTAATGGCTGGAGATCGAAGATACGAGGAAATTTTACAATCTGACAATAAAAAGGAGGTTGGTTGTATGTGCGATGTAGCAGAAAGATTGGAACGCAAAGGAATTGAAAAAGGTCTTGTAGAAGGCCGCGCAGAAGGCCAGAACCTGCTTGTGGCTGTGGTTAACCGTTTGAGGAATGGCGAAACGGCAGAGCAGATTATCGCAAGTGGTGTAGATGCTCAAACAGTAGCACTTGCACAGTCAATCAAATAAGCAGCAGAATTTAAGGATCATCCATAGCGGTGATCCTTTTTTGTGTGTGTGGACATTGGAAAAGAAAGGGATAGGACTTCCAAATATTCATGTCGCAGTTCAAAGGAAGCCCCGCCCCGGTTTACCTTTTTGTGGTGTTGGGGCGGGGCGGGCAAGCTTCACCTGTACAATATAAATTTCAATCCATGCACCCCGGAGGGTGTACCTGCGCAAATAGCTTATTTCCTGCATTCAATATATTTCAATCCATGCACCCCGGAGGGTGCAACTGTGTAAATAGTTTATTTCCTGTATTCAATGTTCATGTCGAATGAATAGGCCTTCAGGTAGTTTCCACCCCACAGACAACTCTGTTCATCGCTGCCGTGTGTAGTAAAGTAAGGCGGGACAGCTTTAGCCATTCCCCTATTGTCGACAGAAAATACATAAGTCTGACCTTTTTTGAGTCGGGTGGTAAACTTGATTTTATTAACAGGACGATGGTTTACAAAATCTGTTTCATCGCTATACGTTTCCTCAATAACATCTGCATATTCTGGATGTTCGGTCTTGTAATTATCAAGGATGGTGCGGAGCCTTGCAAGGTAGTTGTTTTCGTAAAGAAACTCATAATCACCGATTGTATAAACAGAAATACTTTCTGTACCATATTTTTTTCCATTTTTAATCACTTTATCAAAATAAATATTCTGTAGTATTTTGACGGATTGTGTATCTGTTCCCTGTAAATTTGTACATGTAATTACATATTTTCCAGTCTTAGGAGCCTTAAATTTTAAGAAAGACCTATAACAAGGATTATCTTTTTCTTTAGATAAAGATTTTACCGAGGCTGTTACGGCTGGTACGTTAATGGTTGTTTTCCCTGTTTTAATAGCCGGCAGAGAATTCAAATCATTATAAAAAGAGGTTTTTGAATAAAATAGATCATTCCCTTTTTTATCATATCCTTCTAAATGATACTTATGAACAGAAGTGACCTTCTTTGTGGCAGCTTCAGCGGTAATGACATCATCAGCCATTGCAGGTACAACAGCAGTGGCAACACATGCAGTGGCAAGGACTGCACACATCAGTTTTTTTAAAACATTTTTCTTCATGATAAAACCCTCCTTTGGTCTTGTTAAAATTTATATGAATAAGCAGCTGAAAGGAAATCTTTTGTCCCTTTCACCTTATATATTGAGCCATTTTGGAAAACGTCAAGGAAAACGGAAAACTTTTTTACTATACACTTTTCCCTTTTTACGTTTTCACCTTTTCCCGTTTTTCGCTCCTCGCATAAAAATAAGGCTGCAAAAACAGCATTGCATACTAGATATTGTAACATGTGATTATAAAAAATGCTACCGCAGGAGCGGTTTTATAATAGACATTCTTTATTTAGGAGGAAAATCATGGAAGAAAAGAACAATGGTATTTCAGACAGCAGATACAAAAGCAGGTTTTTCAAAAAGCTTGCTGCGTGGATGGGAAAGCGCGGGGCAGTGCTGACAGCAGTGGTCTTGATTGCAGTTTCAGCCATCCTTGGGTGTGCCGAGGCCACAATCATTTATGCAGCAAAGGGTAACGGGGCTTCGAATGATTACGGAACCAGGGGCAATACATCCAGCCCATCCTATATTGGCGGGAGTGGGAATAACCCGACCGTTTACGAGCCCGGCGTCATCGGGGTATCGGTGGTTACATACGACTTGAACGAGGTCAACAAGAAAGGGACACTAGAGTATGGATATGGAGCAAAAAAAGGAAAAAATCCAGCTTCCCCGGTAGCGTCCACCAACGATCCGAAAGTCGTAGAGGCTGCCAAGAAGGAATATGCAGACTCTGGCAAAGCCCCTAAAGACCAGCCAGACTACTACCCATACTGGATCGACAAAATGGGAACCACGGATAAAGGGAAAACAATCTACAAATACAGCAACTCCCTGCATCATGCGATTACGTCCAACATCCTCGCGATGCAGAACTCGTATGAATATGATGACAGCACCCTGGTATTCGTCCCGCGTGTTGTAGCATCCAGCAGCCACCATTCCTGGTTGAAGAACGAAAAACAATCCGTTGTAACCGGCCGTGCGAAAGGGAATAAAAAGTCCGTTTTTTATGATCTTGACCCGTGGTATGAGGAAAAGGATGCCGGGAGCTTCAAGAAAACTTCAAAGGGCGTCACAGACGGCATTGCCGGCAGCAGGAAGAATAAGGCAGGCATTTATTATGCCGATTTAAAGAAATATATCAAGAACAAAGAGAAAAAATCATCAAAAAACAAGAAATCTTTTGTGGAAGTCACATCCGTTGACTCCAAGAAAAAGTATGAAGTGTGCAACTATGCACATTTCTCGGAACTGAGTAAAGATGATATTAATAAGATTATCGGGTTTAACGGGAAAAGTTTTTCATCCAAGGGGAAAACAAACCTTGCCCGTGTCAGAAGACTGTATTCTTCCATCGCAAATGTAAATGAAACAAGCAAGGGGCAGTATACGACAACACCGGAAATGGCAGACATCTTCCTCCGGTATACGACAGCTGCCGGACTCAGCAGTAAATCCTATGGCACGGAAATGTTCTCCAAAAATGGGACAAAAGAGGGATTATATGGTACCCAGAAAGGGGTAAGGGATGCAGCAAACAAAAACATGGTCGGATCCCAGGTATTAAGAAGTATTTACCAGAGCAATTCCCGTTTTAAAAAGGTGCTTGCCCCGGGTGCCACCAGGGAAATGGACGAGGCCAAAAAACGTGTCCTGAATGATGAGTACAACACACATTACCTTGACCTGTTAGTAAGCGGTTACGCCCTCGCCCAGTCAAGCGGTGACAAAAAAGCAGCAAACGAATGGCTGAAAGCCGTAACAACATATGCGAAAACAGCGGCAGATGGAAGCAACGGGAAGGGCGGAAGCAGCAGCCTGGAAAACGTTGTCATCCGTCTTGATATGGGAATGGCCTATGCCACGAGCAAAGAGGTCACCTATGCCTCCTGCGGCAGTGTCATTAATAAGCATTACAACTTTTCCGGTAAAGCAGACGCTTTTGCATCGTTAAAGAGTGTAAATGCAAAGAGTCTGAACAAAGGGTTTATCGGTTTTACGGCAACTGATGATAAATCCGGACAGAATTATCAGGCGCACAATGGAGAGGTCGCGACGAAAAAAGGCGTTGTTAGCAAATCAAAGTATAAAGATGCTGGCTATGGTACGTACTATGACAGGCTTTCAAAGGCAGTGCAGAATACAAAATCCGTTACGGGCAGCGGCAAAGACTGGTACAGCCGCATGGTCATCATGCGCACGACAAAGGCTTATTACAGCATGCCCAGTAAAAACGGACCAGTGAATTCGCGTGTTTACAATAAGCTGGCCACGGTCGAACTGCTCAGGACAGTCGGGTCCCCGCATGGTATTAACGTGTTTAAAGGCACAGCAAAAAATACAGCATGGCAGTATGGTACTTACGCAGTTAACGGTTTTTACTGGATTTCCACACAGCCGGAAGAGACCCCGGATGTGAAATTTAACCTTACCATTTACAGCAAGGATGTGAACGGTAAGGAACCGGCCCAGAATGGAAAAGATATCAAGGATACCTTCCAGTCTTACAGTATGACGGGGAAAACACGCACAACAACTATTAAGGACAACCTGTATGTAAAGCTGTCCCCGGGGAAAGACAAGGAATCCAAGAAACTTTTCGATAAGGTGCTTGCATCGGATAAATACTATGTAAAGATTGTGTTTGAAAATGCAGACGGGACAACCGCTGCGAGCCTGCTCGATCCGAAAATTGTAAAAAGTGTCCAGCGGGTAACAGATCCGGAAACAGGAACCAAATATGATGCAAAAAAAGAAGTTACCTATTATAAGGCGCTCAACCAGTATGATTCTACAAACAAGGGAAGTGAAAAGGGAGATGAGCAGAATTACAACAAGCTTGTGTCTGCAAAACAGATTGGTGGTAAAGACCTGCAGGCAAACCGGAGCCTGATCTGGCGCATTTCCAATGCAGATGTGCGTACCAAAGGGTTTAAGATTTCCGGCACCGGCAGTTATTATGTGAACTGGAAAGCAAAAGTGTATATCATGCAGAAATCCGGCAGTGGTGCGAAGACAAAATGGACAAGCGTGATAAATGGAAGTTCGGTCAAAAAAACAAAGCCATCCATGTCTGACCTTAAGGCAGGTGGCTGTGCAACAACAAACAATGTCATTGCACAGTATATTTACCGTAAAGATGATACAGAGGACGTAAATCTTTCCAGCACCTATGAATCCATTCCGGAAGCATATGCAGAATTAAAGGAAGGGTCCATTTATAATGAGACATTTGAAGCAATGGCAGGTGTGCCGAGCACACGGTCCCTGTACTTTGCAACCGGCGGGTCAGAATTCATTGTCAACATGCAGGCAGTCTATGATGATTACTACCTCAAGGAAATTTCAGGTGGAAGTAAAAACAGCTACCGTTCCACAAGACGATACAAGAGTGTTTTCAACAGCACGGACTGTGAGTACAAGAAAGGTGATACTTTAAAATCACTTACCGCAGGGAATACAAAAGAAGAGACTTTTGTTGCGGATGCCAATGACAGGAAACAGGAAAAAACGGTCACTGCAGAAAAGAACAGTGCCGTAAACCCGCAGGGCGCTGCCGGTTATAACACGACCGTAAACGGACACGACAGCACAACCAAATTCCATGCGACATGGACAGGGACGATCGGGAACAATACTTCCCGGTGGTCACAGAGCGGGTCGAATGTAAGCCCGTCCGGAAAACCATGTGAGGGCGGAAATGCCGGTGAAGTATACAGCATGTCCCCGACCCCGGCAAACTGGGATGTTTCTGCCTACAATACAGCATTGGGGCAGGCTGCAAACTGGGCGAAGAAGATGGAACAAATCGGTAAAAGTGCAGATGGCACGGTCTACCGTATTGATGACTCTGACGGATATAAAAGGGTATACCACGTAGGGACTGCCACGATCAATGTAACACTGACCGGAGGGGAAAAGAGCTATGATACCGGTTCCTCACGGTCTTATGGAGGTGGAACCTATACGTCATCAAACCTTGTATCAGGTGCAAAGAGGACAAATACGTCATCCGACCTTGGAACAGGATGGAGCTATACCAAAGGTAATATAGCCTCTGCTTCCGGCTCCCACACAACGGATGAACATGGAAAAGTAACCGGACACTCCAGCTGGAGCGGATACAAGGGATCCGTGGATGGGAAATCTTCCAGCATCCAGTACAAAATTGAAGTAACCTTCAGGGATGGAAGCATTACGGCAAAGAACTATGATGGCAATGCCGGGGAAAGCGGGCTGAAAGTAGAAAAGAAAAGCGGCCTGACCCAGTTTGGGGCACATGACCTCTGTGGCGCATGCTGCCAGCATGTACTCCCGGCGATCGAGGATACCTGGATCCAGAAGCTGCGTTTCGATACCATCCGTTTCACGAACCTTAAGGTATGGAAGCTGCAGGAAGGCTATGCCGAAGGCATGGGGGAGATCCGTAAGACAGACGATGGCAGCGGAAGCAGCATTGAAGGGGAAGCAGGAAAAGCAGAAGCAGATGCAGTAAAGAAAGAGAAGGAAGATAATAAGGATAATACTCAGGTCGTTGACCCGGACCTGTCCGGTGTGGAAGGCACGGAAGCTGCAAACGATAAAGAGTATGATGAAAACGGTGACCTTGTTATCCCGGACTATGAGACTGGGGATATAGGGGATGACCCGGATGCAGAAGGGGAAGAAACCTGGACGGACACCTCAGAAAATGACCTTGATATTGTAAAATCAAAGATCGTAAGGTACGACCCGAATATTTTTTATAACATTGCACAGGCAGATACCTCAAAAGCCGGACGTATCCGCTACAGCCTGCAGACCGGGCAGGATGATGTAGTTACATGGACAGAGTTCAATAGTGATAAAAAGCTGACCCGTACAGATTCCTGTGACGGACAGACTGCATCCCATGGAGGAAGCCCGGTTGTGGTTACGGCAAACGGCCATAAAAAGAGCTGGTGCAGGGGATGCCTGTATACAAACAGTACATACAGCAACCTCCGCAACAGACACGACAATGCCAAGACAAGCGGGGAAGGAAAAGGGGAAGCCGGGGAAGCAGCAAAGACCAAGACCGGATATACCGATAACACAGCCGATGCAGTGGACAAGACAACGTTTGAGTGGAAACGTTTTGATAAGAGACGTAAGTTAAACTGCAAGGCAACCGTTATTTCAGATTTCCTGATTTTACAGACCAGCTCAGGCAATGAGAGTATAGTCTACTATCAGGATACTGCAGAAACAAAACACCATGAGTGCCAGGAAAATTATGAGGATACCCTGTGGTATTCCAAGCCGGCAGATATGAACAATCTCAAAAAAGAGAATGTCAGCAAGGCAAACTGGATGTGGACCGATAAGATGTGGACGGATAACCCTCTGGTTAAGAAGACATCAAACCTTAATGTAGGAAGCTATAATGGCAATTACAGCAGTACATCCACGAAGTACCAGGGCACCGGAGGCAATGCAGTTGTAGAAACCGCATTTGATAAAGATGAAGAGAAGTATAACCATATCACGGACACCGATGAGAATGGAAAAACCCTGGATCTTGCAAAAGTAACATCTGCAAGGACGATTGAAACAAAACAGAAGCAGATGGACGATGTAAAAACCATCATGCAGACAAAATCGGATTCGATTGATGGAAATATCTGTTCCCCTGGATGTGGAAACACTTATGGCGGAACAAACTATGATACTTATGGCAGCGGATCAGCGCGGATGGGAACAAATACTGCGGATGTTTATACTGCACCTACCAAGCAGAAAGTATGGGGAAAATACGGCTGGATTAACCGGATTCTTCCTTCCTTGAACGGACAGACGGATGCACCGGAACCGGCGCAGTTTGGTAATGCCGGACTTGTGCTTATGCAGGACGGTATTGCACAGTGCCCGACGAACCCGAACCAGGAATATGTCACAGGGCAGTCCCGTGCATTCTTTATCCCGCTGGTTACATATACGAACTTTGGTGCTGATAAAAACGCCGAATCGCATGATATTACCAACTATACATTCAAGTATACAGACGGGAACGACAGCGTAGTCGGGAGAGTCGGTTATACCATGGATTCCATCTACACAAACGGACAGACGAAAGTCAACAACATCGTTGTCCATGACCCGGTTTCCGTACAGGGGGCAAATATCCTTACGGTAAACAAGGAAATGGATCAGCGTGTGCTCGGCGATGATAAAAGCGGGGCAGCGGAGATGAATAAGGAAGCTGATGATGCGACTTGTCCGGGAACGGCAGAAGAATGCCAGTACCGGCTGTTAAACTGCCAGTATGGAAAGCCGGTGCGCAGGGCGGCATTTAATGTTGACAATGCAAAGCACAGTGATGTGGAAGACGATGATGGAGTCGTACACAGCTATGATTCCATTATCAGTAATATCCTTGCCCCTGGAGGCACTTACATGGATGTCAGTCTCGCAGACAGTGGCTTTGTCATCAAGCGTTATGACGGACTTGGGGCATTCGAAGGCACGTCCGAAGATGATGAGAACCAGCCGGACCGTTACCTCTCCGGAAACGGCAGCGCATCCCTTGCAATGTCATGGAGCGCAATGGGAGTGGATACAGAAGAAGCAAAGAGTGATACTTATGAACTCCAGGGAGTATTTAATTTCCACAATGCACTGGATTCAGAAAAGGCACTGTTTACTACCCGGGCAACAAAACTTCTTGCAGAGCCGGACGGTTCACTGAAGATCGTGCTTGCAGATGGATCGGAATATACATCTACGACCTCTCCTCTGGTAAAGGATGGAAAGAACACTATTCAGTATCATTTCGGAATGGATTCTGTGGTGTTATCTCCTAAGAAGATTAATTACAAAGACGGTTCTTATACCGTTGATGCCAATACAGGCGCAACCGTGGATGGAAAAGAAATTTCCTTTACCAAAACAAAGAATTCTTCTGGGGACATGACAAATTACATTGGTGACGGCATCTGGTTCGGTAACCAGGATGATTCAACTTCCAATGATACAGCTTATGATACCGTTTATGACTGCAGTTATTCATTGGATAATCTTGCAGTTACGAGACTTGCACCGGAAAAGGACGCAAACGGTATTTCATACAGGCATACCTTATCCTGCTTTGCAGGTGTAACAGAACACGCCAAAACAACACAGGATTATTACAATGGCATAAGTGATAAAAAGGTACAGTATACTTACAATTATACAGGTGATGTGCAGACATTCACTGCCCCGGCAGACGGAGTCTATACCCTTGAGGCATGGGGAGCTTCTGGCGGTGATGGATATGATGACAGCGTTGACAGGGAAACTACAAGTTCTGTCGCTGGAAATGGTGGATATTCCAAAGGAAATATCAGCTTAAAGAAAGGACAGAAAATTTATGTTTTTGTTGGCGGCGCTGGAAAATATGGAGCCGGGACAAACCGCTTTGGAGGACCAGCTGGTGGTTACAACGGCGGTGGTGACGGTGGTGTTGCTGACAGCGGTTCTGGTGGAGGAATGTCACATATTTCTACCACAAATAATCCTGCAGCAACAAGCTGGAACCCGGACGGAACACTTCTGGTTGCCGGCGGCGGTGGCGGAGCAGACAACAGCGGGGGAAGCCGTGGATCTGATGATGGACGCGGTGGAAACGGCGGTGGAAAGAATGGTGAAAATGCATACATTGAAAATATAAAATCTACCGGAAATGCGACATGGACACCAACAAGTGGTTTATCACTGCGTACCGGAACAACACTTTCTGGTAACAGTGCAGTAACGAATGGAAGTGAACAGGGTGTATTTGGCCCATATAAAACCTATCTTCCGGGACAAAAGGTTACGATAACAGTAAAAGGTGATAATCTTACAAATGGATATCCGGTTGTATATACCAATTATGGAAGATACCAGACAAGAAATTATACGGTTGAAGTAGCAGGAAGCAATGAGTACAGATATTCATTTACTGTGCCAAGTGGACTTACATCTACAACAAACACCGATGGATCTTCTACAGATTCCGGACAGAATCCATATACTATCTGGGAATTCTGTTTCCATGCAAGGGGTTCTTCACGGATGAGGATAGACTCTGAAACCGCATCTTGTGACTATAACGCAACCAACCAGAATATGGGTGGCTGCGGAATGGGAGGAACCCAGAGCAGCGGATACAAACAGGGTGTTGGGGAATCTGTAACATTTGGAACTGATTCTGGCGGTGCCGGAGGTGGCTGGTACGGTGGATATGTCACTAATGCAAATAATGGCGGCGGTGCCGGTGGTTCGGGATATACAGCGTCCAGTCTTACAAATACAGAAATGAAGTCCGGGGTACGCCGCGGAAATGGTCTTGTAAAAATCACTGCAGCCGGAACGATTGACTGGACACGCAAGTTTGATGATGGCTACCAGAAACAGACATCAGAAAACAACAAACATGTGCATACGGAAGCATGTCTGGATACACCATCGGAAGGATTTAAGATTGCAGTAGATGAAGCAAGCAGCGGAAATACTGCAGATCTTGAGAAGATGCTTGGATCTGCGGTATGGAGCAAAATTAAGGATCAGCTGAAGAACTGCTATGGAAGTGGCAGCGGCGGATCTGCAGGTGGTGTAGCTGCTGGAAAGACATACACCTATGACTATTCTGGATCCGTGAAAAGTATTACCCTCCCGGCTGGTAAATATAAGCTGGAAGCATGGGGAGCATCCGGTGGAGGTAGAAACCCTGGAAAGGGCGGATATTCAGCCGGAACAGTAACATTTGCAAATGAAACCACCGTATACATTGTAGTTGGACAGTCTGCAGGTACATATAATGGTGGAGGTATCGGATGCCATGGATATGGTGGCGGTGCAACACATTTTGCAACAGCAAACGGTGAATTAGCTACATTGTCAAATAATAAAAACAGTATCCTGCTTGTAGCAGGAGGCGGAGCCGGAGGAAGTTCTGGAGTTGGTGGAGCCGGAGGCGGCGCAAACCAGAGTGGTACAACCGGTGGAAACGGATGTGGTACGAAAGGAGAAGGTGCAACAGTCAACGGACCGGGAAATGCTTATTTCAGCGGATCATTTGGAAAAGGCGGATCGAATTCCGGTTGGAATACCTGTGGCGGGGGCGGCGGTCTCTATGGAGGTGGCGGAAGCTACGAAAGCTATTCGCGGAATGATGATGACGACGCTGGTGCTGGCGGTGGTTCGGGATTTGCTTCCCCTTCTTTGACAGATGTATCCGGTATAACCGGAGAGCATAGCGGAAATGGGTACGCAAAGATCACTGTTATCGAAGCACACACTGACTATGATCCGGACAAAGTGTTTGACCTGGTTAAGAAAGCAACCGGAAATAATTATTCACTGATTCCGGACAGTGTCACTACAGATGGACATACCATCATAAACCCGTTTTGGAGCTGCCAGTGCATCTACGACAGCCATGTATGCACGAAGCACTGCAAGACCACTTATGTCCTGCAGTGCAAGGAACCGCATCATAAGGCAGTTAACGGAAAGATTGGACATTACGATGCTGGCAATGAGATCTGTTATGATGCATGTCATAATGATGAGCTGCATAAAAAGGGTGCAGAGCAGGCAAATGCAGGAAAACCGGGAACGTCCAAGCCGCTGAAATTTGGAGATTTCGTCCTGCTTGATAACTATTTTTATATTTACTTCCCAAACAGTGGCGATTTTTATGAGTCAGATGATTATGGAATCGCCCAGACCGAACAGCGGAAGGGAAAAGGATATGCGAATAATTATGACTGCACGGAGTGGACCAGAGAGAAATGGATCAAATTTCCGTTTGCTGTACTTTATCATAGGACCGCTCATGGAGTAGATCAGTGGGAGCAGCATGAAGCCGGTCAGTGGTTTCAGCTGGAAATTACGGACAAGGTGACGAACCGTAACGTTAAGAACAACTGTTACGACTTAACCGGAATGTCCGAGCGGCAGGACGGATACACCTACGAGTTCTACGCACAGCTGAGAAACCATGAGATGAGCGGAGCTACCATTGAGTATGCCGTGGAAGCAATCAACAACCAGCCTTCCCCGAGCGGCAGCGAAAACCCATACGATCGTGACGGAGCGTTATCACTTGACTGCTCCCAGGATAACTCAAGCATTACAAATGCAGGACGTGCAATTGACCTGACGGCAAAACATTCAGCATATAAGCAAACGTTCGTCGATTTAATATCAAGGATTGGCAACCTCACGGTGCAGGATAGTACCGACCTCCGCTTTAGCAATTTGTTCAAACGTAAGACAAATGATGATAAATGGTATATAGATGGTATTGTTCATGCAGTCGATAAGAGTATACAGAACGCATACCTGTCATGGCATAAAAATAATGGAGATACCGCAACGGATATCCGGGGCGAAAAGGTATCCGCATATAACCAGTGGTACAATACATGGCATACAGCAAAGTGGTCTGATGTAGGAGAGGACTCCAGCAGGTGCGTATCAACCCCGCTTGAGTCAGCAAAGAATAACATCGCAGCACTGCGGGGAAAGAGTGAGCAGCTTCAGCTTGGATACAACCTCTTATGGGATATCCAGGTATTAAGCCGGGATTTCGCGGACGGAAACGTCCAGATCGAGCCGAAATATTACATCCTCGATACTAAGAAGGACAAGCTCATGGCAGTTGATGTGTGGGGCAGCCGGAATGAAGATGTAACGCTTGTCAATGAGTTTGGTCTTATGGATAAGTATGGAACAGACTACTTTAATCAGCAGAAAGACAAAATTTATGACCATGCCATGTTACTGAACTGGGATGACGAGAAGGCACGCCGGAACTACAGCGATGAAGAGAAGGCTGCGACCGAAACGGCATCGAAAGTGCTCGGCCGTACAATACTCGATGCAAATGGAATGCCGATGACCCAAAAAAATCCATTAACTGGTATGGAAGAAGAGGTTGTTGCACCGCTGTCTATCCCGATGGGGGATGGCTACCGCGAGGGTAACGCGCAGTTCCTGTATCTGAATGGACGTACCCGTACTTTTATTGGAAACAGTAAAGTTACAGCACTCCATAAAGATATTAATGGTGATGATGACCAGGAGCTTTTCAAGGAATTTGATGCTATTGGAAATGACCTTGGATCTAATGGGGTTTCAGAGGATGAGTACAGTTTCTGTGCATCCCGCTGGCACGTAACACTCGGGCTGCCGTCTTCTGCAAAATTTACGGATGTGACCGTGGATAAAGATGGTAAAGAGCAGCATATCAATCCTTACGATATGATTACCGACGAGGATACCGGGGATAAGATTTATGCGTACCAGAAATATGACCCAGATTACCTCAAAGAACATGGAGATGAGAACCGATACATGATCCTCGAAACAGCACGTATCACAGCATACGGAGCGGTCTACAACCTGAGATATTCACAGCTTATGGACAATGGATCGATTACTGCAGCCAACGGGAAAACGTATAATTTCGTCGACAGTGCAACATATCCAGGCAAGGCAAACTCGATACCGACATTGCTTGCGGTATATGGCATCACTAACTCAGGTAGGGACTATGAGACACTACAAACACATTGATGATTTGATAACTGCTATTGATATTTAATAGTATAACGCAAAAAAAGAAAGCCACTCAAGGAATTTTCCAAGAGTGGTTTTTCTTTTGTCCTTTTTTTAGTCCATGCACCACTTGTGGGGTGCAACGTAAAAAATATGGTGTTCCTCATTTTATATATTTGTTTCAACCCCTGCGCCCCTCCACGGGGTGCCACTGTAAACGCGAATGGGAAATGTGTTTCCGCAAGTGTCAGGGTAAAAATCGACTTTTACAGAAGATTTTTCATAAATTCCTTTGACGATTTACAAAAAAAAGCACAATATGTATAATGAAAACATTGCTTTATTTTGTGCTTTTCTCATTTTGGCTAACTTGGGAGAGGGCAAGGAAATTGTGTTGCATATTTATTAAGGAAGGGTGGTGAGCGGTATGGAAGGTGATTAGCGAAAACACAGGTCGCACCCCGTAAAGGGGTGCGTGGATGAGGAAAGAGGGGGAAAATATATGAAAGCAATATACCCAGTAATACTTACCCCGCATTACTGGCAAATGAATTATCGGAGTATTACAACTTTTTACATTCGGTCAAAATAAATAGGACAAAGGCATGGCTTCGGCTGTGTCTTTTTTGTTTCATATTCCTGATGTAAACATCAAAGCAATGAAAGGAGAAAAGATTATGAACAACGCTTTTGAACAATATGACAAAAACTGTCAAAGAATTATTTTTATTAAAGTAGATCATTTCAATAAAATATTATCCGATGCAAAAGCCGGAGTTACGATTCTTCACAGAAATATGGAACTACATAATAATTACCAAGCGTATCTGGACAATTGCAAAAATAGCTACGAAGTGCCATTGAGCCTTGATATGTATGAAGAGAGATATTTTATGGCGAAATGTTCTTCTGTCACAAAAGATAACAAGCCAGCTTGTGCGTCCATTTGTAAGGCATTAGGACTTAAATCAGTAGCATACGAATGGGCTGAAGATTATCACGGAAAGAAATTAAACGATGAGCTTGAAGTAAGATATACAGTATAACTGGTAAAAAACGATCACATTTATTAAAAATAAATAGGACAAAGACACGGCTTCGGCTGTGTCTTTTTTTTATCTCATATTCCTTGTGTAAATAATAAAGCCATCGAAAGGAGAAAAGAGAAAATTATGAGTAAAGAATATTACACTATTATTCGAGAACATTATGGATTCCCAGATTACATCAATACGGATTTGTCAGAAAAGGAAGATTGCTTTGCTTTTGATACGGAGTGTGAAGCGAATCAATGTTTACGAGATATATTCGAAAATGGCGAATGGATGGAGGATGAAAGGCATGGAAAAATAAGACATTATGTGGCGAAAAAATATAAAAACTTTTATTAAAAACAAACAGGACAAAGACACGGCTTCGGCTGTGTCTTTTTTTATCTCATATTAAAGGTGTAAACATCAAAGTTATCGAAAGGAGAAAAAGAGATTATGGGAAGAAAGAAAATAAAAATCATCGGGAAACCTCCTCCTGATTGAAACTTTTGTGTAGGTAAAGAAACAAGAGTTTCAATAGAAGAATGGAGGAAAATATTATGAAATCAGTTAAAAGAGAAGAATTACAGGGAGCAACAATTAATGGATTAAAAAATCTTTTAGATGATGTAAATCGTAAAATTGTGGAAACTAAAGAATTCTTAAATGTTCTCAATGAAAATAAAAAAGTGTATGAATCAGAATTAATCGAAAAGCAGAAAATCAAAACAACAAACATAATAAAAATACAAAAATACAAAGATTGTTTTTCTTCTACAACTGATATAGAAATATATCTTGATAAAGTAGATAAAAATGGAGACTTAATTGAAGAGGTAGCTTTCCGAAGACTTAAATATAGCGATAGAACTTTACTTTTCGATGAATTAACAGTATTGTATGAGGAGTATGGGTTTGAAAATATTATTACAAGTATGAAACTTACAAAATCTATTTCTGAAAAATATAATGTTGAATTTGATGAGACTATGAAACGATGATTTCATCAAGAAAATAAACAGAATAAAGACATGGCTTCGGCTGTGTCTTTTTTTATTTCATATTCCTGGTGTAAATAAAGCCATCAAAAGGAGAAAAGAGAAAATGAATGAAGATCTGAGAAAATTTGCGGAAAAATATAATTGGAAATTAGAAGTGTGGCATGGAGAGTACAAAGGAGTTTTATGTGGAGTACAAGAAATGAATCCAGGTGAACCGCCGCTTCCATTATATAGATTTCCTGGAGGCGTTTCATTGGAATAAGCAAGATGAAGCGACGATTTCATCAAAAACCAAAGGCACGGCTTCGGCTGTGTCTTTTTTTATCTCATATTCCTGGTGTAAACATTAAAGCTAACGAAAGGAGAAAAAGAGATTATGGCAAAATATAACGTCACATATAGCTGCGGTCACGAGGGAACCGTCCAGCTCTTCGGGAAAGCCGATGCGCGCGACCGCAAGATCAAATATTATGAAGAATATGGTCTTTGTCAGGAATGTTACAAAAAGCAGAAGCAGGAGGAGAACGCAAAACTTGGCTTTCTGATCGGCGGATCTGTAGCGGATACACTCTCGGAGAAAGGCGAAATCCAGATCTGCCTGTCCTTCGCCGGGGATACCCTTCCGCACAAGGAAGAGATCAAGGCACTGGGATACCGGTGGACAGCCGTGGATGCCAGCCAGATGGCCTATATGCACAAGCCGGACATGGGATGGGTTAAGGTTGTCCCATACGAGCATCTGGAAGAGGAAAAAGAAAAAGCTTTTGCAATCGGTGCAAAGGAAGCAGAGATTTCCGACCGGGAACTGGCAAACCAGAAGGAACGGTACCAGGAAATGCTTTCCGAGCAGCGTATATACAAAAGAAATCTTCGCAAAAAAGCACCGCGGGATACTTCGGAAAACCTGGAGAAACAGCAGATGTATGAGGAAAAATTAAGAAGCCTCTGCCCGGTGGAACCGGATGTCATCCGTGGGAAATACTGGAACGAAAAAGTTTACGGAAAAGCCGGACGGTATTCCATATATCCGGACAGCAAAAGATTTGAGATTTCCGATGAGGAAGCCACAGCGCTCAAGAAATATCTGTCTGACCGCGCGGAATACAGGAAAACGAAGAAGAAAATGGAAGAAGAGGGATTTGTGCTCCCGGCATGGGCGTAAGAATGAAAGGGCTGTCTCAATCGAGGCAGTTCTTTTTTTGCTGCATATTGAGGATATACAACAAAGCACGAAGCTGTGGAGGAAAACAAAAAATCCCGGTGAAGTTTTAAATATTTTTCTGTAACCCTTTGACGATTTTCAAAAAGGCGCAATATATCAGATGAAGGGTATATTTCTACCTTAATACAAGAGAGGAAAGGAAGGAAAAATCATTGGAAATAAAGGATATTATCAGGGGTAAACATCCAGAGAAGAAATTGCCGTGGAAACGAAACGGGAAAAATGAGGGAAGCAAAAAAGAAAAAAAGAGGGGTACTGAGGAAGGCTCCCGTCAGTGGAAGACGATGGACCGGATCTTCAAGGCCGCGGTGGGGATTGCAGTAGTTGCCTGTGCCGCGGCCGCATGGATGATCGTGCCAGAGATCCATCCGATGGCAAGCACACTGATCGCACGGTCACTGACGGAACAGCAGTATAACAACTACATCAGCGGGAAGATGGATGTTAAAGTGGATGCTTCCGTAAAAGCAGAGGATGGGACTTATGCAGGGATGGTAATTGAAAACCATATGGATAAGGTTGTCTTAAGCGGTGGGAAGGCGGATATTACCGGGGCGGTTGATATTAATTACGTAGGTCTTGCGGAGAATAAAGACAGATACCGGATTTACGGGGATGACAGTACCCAGACCATGTATTTGTATTTTAAGGACGAGGACGAAATACCTGTTACGGGAGTGACGGATAAAGACTATAGTAAGTGGTATAAGATGAAGCAGCCGGAAAAAGAGAGTGATGAAAAGAATGTACCAGGGATCTTAAGGAAAACACTAAAGGATATCGAGGACAAGTCGTTTAATAAAGAGAAGCTGTCCATCACGGGTACCATCACCGCAGACCGCCTGGCATACATCCTGGATTATTTTAAAGAATTTGATCCAAAAAACATGAATCTCTTACAGGGACTGCAGGGGGGGACTCAGTTTGACATTACTCTTCAGTACGCGAAGAAAGAAAACCGGAACATCTTAAAGAAGATTACCCTTCTTGCGGAGAATACCTGTGCGGGGGATAACGTGAAAATCGGAAATATTGAGATCACCATGGAATTAGATGAGACGGTGCACGGAAAAGAAATCCATATACCAAAGGGACTGGATTCCGGGGCAAGCGGCGAAGACTTTGTAATGCCGGAGCCCACACCGGTTGAGTCTGCCCAGCCGGAAGCATCCCTCCAGTCCTTTATGTCTTTAGGACTTGTACTGGATGGAGAAAGGATGAATGATATGACATCCGTAAGAAGCTATATTTCCGGAAACAGCCGTTACAGCGGGTGGAAAGTATCAACAGACGGGAACCTGTATAAAAACTCTCTTATAACAGATGAAAATGCACAGGTGTATGTATATACGAATGAAGCGGATCTGGTAACCCAGCTGGAATTTGACAATACCTATGCAAAGAAGAATTCGCTGAATCTGCTGATCGGGGGGCTATCGCTTGGATGCAAAAAAGAGGAGCTGACAGGAAAATTTGGGGTACCGGAGAAAACTATTTCCACACAGGAGAGCGATGAGCTGCATTACTACATCGGGGATGACCATGCACAGGAAATTGTGCTCATGTTTTACAAGGGAGACCAGACAACGAACAGCGGTCTGCAGAAGATCACGATTTTCTGCAACCCGGGAAGCATTGTCGGGGTTGAAGGTGAAACGGAGACGGGAAACGGAACGGAGAAACAGTAAGAGGGAGAGACGGATTTCAACGCACTGGCAGCATTGATTTACCAGGTGAAAGCGTAGATCGAGTTCCAGAAGAAAAAATAATCATACAGGAGTTGTTCATGGTAATCCATACAATGTATAAGCGGAAAATTAAACATTACAACCATATCTTTGATGATACTGTCCGTTTGTACCGTGGAGCTGTGGATTACCTTATCTCTGTATGCATGGACCGCTGGACGGAGATTGTTGCCATACCGAAGGAACTGGAAAGGAAGACTTACGTGGAATCCATGATTCACAAGACAAAGGATAATCCAGTTGTTCCTTATGCCTTTGATGACCTCAATGCATCATATAACATTGGGGGCACGATATTTTATAAGAGAATTGTTAAAGACTGTTCCGGTGACGGAACAGCAGGGCATCCTGGCAAAAGTTCCAGGGTGTTCGAAGAGAAGTACCTGCACACTGTCTGATCTTATTAGTCTTAATGCAGTGCTGCGCGTTTAAACAGCGTGCAGTTACGGTGTTATCACTGTATTTTCAGTCAGCGAGTCCATGCCCCAGAAAAACAGGTATGGAAGCACGCGACCTCGGTCGTGTGAGACTTCACATAGCAAGGAGGATTTATGATAAGTGGATTACAATTAAAGAAAACTTCTGTCTCATTACAGGAAGTTCAGGATCTAAAGGATAAAGTTGAGGCAGTGAAATTACCAAGAGATAGAAGCGTACTACTGCTAATACCAGCATGTTTGCTTGCAATAGTGTATGCAATGTGTTGGCTAGTTTTTTACGATAAGTTTTTTATAAAATGGCTGACGAATAATTTTACCTTTTGGACTACCTTTTGGTCTGGTGGTCTGGTCTTCATAGGGATGATAAGCATGAGCGTGGCTTTAGTCCTTGGCTTTAGATTTATCTGGTTTGGGCCTGTTATGTCAAAAGTAAATCGCCTATATCTTCACAATAAGAAGCTAAAAGAGGAACTTTTGCATAGAGTGTCAGCACTGCAGGATTTAGTTGCTTTGCAGGAGAACTTATTACTTGCGCTAGGCAATGTGAAGAATCAGCATGCTTATTTATCTACTGATTATATTTATTTTACAGAGAAAGTAGATTCAGTGTATGTTATCACTGAAGAGTTTGATCTTCCGGAAGGCATTGTGACTGCAGATGATCCAGGAGTACTAAGTATTAGCATTGCCGATGATGAATATCATGCCATACAAGAAGACTTTAAAGCGTTGAACCAATAAAGGAAAAAGATGAAAGAGATTATATATTTTAAATATGAGACTTGTGGAAAGTTATGAGAAAAAGCCCTGTTGAGCTGAATTTTATAAAAGTTAAGGGACACACAGGAGTTGATGGTAACGAGGAAGCAGACAGGCTTGCAAAAAAGGCAGTTGGGGTGACATTCTGACATTGGAAAGGATAGAGAAAATTTATGGATAAGAAATTTAGCAAAGAATATAGAAGAAAAACATGGATTATTGCAATATATGACTCGGACGATCAAGGTAGCTGGATGGGTAAAATCGAAGCAACTAAAAAGGAAGTTAAGGAGATACTTGCAGCAATAGTTCAGAGTTTTAGAGATAGAAATCTTGATTTTTATGAAGGTGGAACTGAGACTGCTGAAAATGTACGAGAAAATTGGCAACCTTTAGAATTTTGGACACCTTTAGAAAATTGGCCACCTTTTGTAAACCAAGATTCTTTGTATGCATACGCGAATTTTTACACTTCTTGCATCAATATAACCGCAGTCTCTCTGGAAAATATTCCGGAAATTAAGTGAAAATAACCCGACATACACCAAATTGTCTTGCGTCTTGCAAAAACGGAAATATATGCTTTAATCGCTTAAAAGGAGGCAATCATGAGAAGAAACAAAGATTTCTTAAGAAACATCAAAAAATTAACAGCATTGGTTTTGGCTGCCGCAGCCATAGTAACAGCATACAACATTCCAATAGATAAGACAAGGACGATAACCGGATTTATGCAGGACCCGAAGAAAAACTACAACGCAAAGAACCAAGTCAAGGTTGGAACAGTTAAGATTACGGCTTTTAAGAACCGGCTGACTACAGAAGCAGAATTGGACAAATTCAGAAAGAATATGGGGAAAAAAGATTTCCGTGAAACAAAACTTGGGGATATTGAAGACGAAGCGTTTTTTTATGCTGAAGAATACTTACCGCGTGATGATATACATATACAAATGTATTATCTAAAGCATGTAAAAACATACAAAAAAGATAAAATGCAGTTTCATGCAGCCCCATGCAATTCCTTTACCCAAATGGTTGATACCCGCTGGAATAAGGTGTCAAAAGCTTCTGGATATGAAATCCGGATCAAACAGAGCTACAATGGCAACTGGACGGACTGGACGTATCGAAGAACGACCGCAAATCGTGTCAAGATATATGGACTTGATGGAGCAAGAGAATTAACACGAATGTATAATTTTTTCAAGTCCAATCATGATCAGAAATATAAATATGTAGACGATGGAATAAGTGTTGCTTTGTCAACAGGCTGTACCTATAAAATTCAGGTACGTGCCTACCGAACCATAAATGGGAAATACTACTATGGCAAATGGTCAGATATTAAGACAGCAGGAAAGATTAAGCGTACACCATACATAACGATTAAAAGAACTGGAAATGTTGTATCTGCGGAATACTCCATGAATATCAATTGTGGGCAATTTAATTACGATTATCGGATTTTTGAATCGAAAGAAATCACCAATCCATTTGCAACAAAGCCAACCGGCTTTGAGGTACAAACTGCAGATGATGAAGATTTCAAAGTAAATGCTACGACAGTCAAGCAGCCAACGACAAAAACCTCCATCACTATAAATGATCTTCCATTTGGAAAGTTCGTCAGAGTAAGAACATACAACGATTCCGGATCAAGTAAGATTGTTGGATGGTGGAGCGAAGCGACCAAAATCAAATAAGATCCAAAAGAAAGGCACCCGAAAGGATGTCTTTTTCTTTGCAAAAATGTATATATATGCTATAATCGCTTGACACTCCAGAGAGACTTGAAAGACTTTATTACCGCGCCATGGACAGGAGCAGACGCGCCACGAATCCACAGAACTATAATGATAATGGTACTGTTAAAAAGGGTAAAAAGACTTGGAATTATTCCAATCACTATAAAAAACTGAAGGCAAAACATGCAGAACTCTGCCGCATAAATGCCACTAACAGGCGTCTTGCCATAAATGAGGATGTAAACCACCTGCGAAGTATTGGAGATGTTTTTATAACAGAGCCTAAAAATGCCGCCAAGCTCATGAAACGGGCGAAAGAGACAACTGTTAATAACAAAGGCAAGATCAACAGGAAGAAACGTTTTGGAAAGTCGGTAAAGAACCGGTGCCCGGGCGGTTTCCAGACTGCCGTGGAAAATAAGTTCAAAACATCCGGCGGTACATACATAGAAGTACCCAATAATTACAGAGCAAGCCAGTATGATCACACGGCAGATGATTACATTAAAAAGAAACTGTCTGACAGGATGTATAAACTTGCAGACGGAACACTGGTACAGAGGGACTGGTACTCATCATTCCTGTTGTACTGCTACAATTACAGAACCAATGATATAGATAAAAAGAAATGTGCTGCAGAATTTAAAAAATGCTACAGCATGGAAAAGGATTTCATTGAATGGATTAAAAAACATAAAATCAAGGTATTAAACAGTGGAATTAAAATAGCATAACTAAAACGCATTAGGGAGACTGACTATACTTCCTTGCTGTAAAGCAGAAATTTACCGAAACACAACTAGCTTTCTTTACATAATAATGTGGCCTTTGGGCTGCTTGGTAATAAAAGTTCTTACTCAAACAGACTTATACCTGTATTCCAAAGCCTATGAAAATATTCGTATGGTGCACGATTACAGGCTAAACTTGGCAGTAAGAACCCCACAGGCTTGCCTGTGGGAGTAGTCAGAATATCGATAGGCAAAAAATGATGTGATGCTCCATGTGGACACACGAAAAATCTCCGGAGTTGGAGCTTTGGAGATTTTGGTTAATTTCCAAATTAAATGCAAAATAGGTTTGCGTTAAGTCTGATAGGCATAAAATAAAGTTTTTATACTTTACTTTATGACTATTTCGTAATGAAAAAACAAGGAAAAGACTTATTTTACAAGTCAAAAACAGATATTTCATATTCGTGAAGATATCCACTTTCAGAGTAAATGCAAAATTATTGATTTTATTGCATTTACTCTGAAAAGACATTGGATTATACGTGAATATAATTTTATTTCATATTTGTTAAGGAATAAAAATACGAATCGAATGGAGAATGTTCCAATATGTAAAATGAAAAGATTGCCGAAACAAACGTTCTATGGTAATATGTAATTGTAATAATTAGAGTTGCAAAAAAGTTGAGTTCGTAGTATATATACGATCTCTGGAGTCTGTTTGCCGATGAATGTATATTGTAAAAATCACGGCATATGCTATAATGTAAGAAAATAATAGTTATTATAGCGTAACACTACCAGTGTTGCAGGTTAGGGACATCCCCTAGAGATTTATCAGGGGATGCAGTAATCGCTTTCCCTGTTTACATAGATAAATAATATCTGCTTTTAAGTAGGGAAAGAGAGGAACGAAAGGTAATGGGTTTAGAACAGTATGCAAAGTCAGTAAGAGAAACGGCCGATAATCTTCGGATTATAGATGATGCACTGTTTCGATTAATGGCAGAGAAAGAAGGCGTTTGCCAAGAAATTCTTCGTACATTGTTGGATATGCCAAGTCTGAATGTTGTAAAAGTAACTGCTCAATCTGTAGTTAAAAGTTTACATCGAGAAGTTACGTTAGATGCATTATGTGTCTTGGAAAATGGAGAGTATATAAATGTTGAGATGCAAAAAGGCTCAGGCAATGATGATGTCGTGAGGACGAGATTTCATGCGGCAGCACTTACATCGGCATATACTCCCAAAGGAACAGATTTTGCAGATGTTCCACAAGTAACTATTTTGTATATTACAGAATATGATGCATTGAATAATGGGCAGGCTGTTACGCATGTAAAGCGATGTATGAAAACGAAAGGTGGTTTTATTCCGGTATATGACAAAGAGGATATCTTCTTTGCGAACACCGAAATAAAGGAAGATTCTGACAAGTCAGAATTATTGCAACTATTTTTAAGAAACAAAGCATTTGATGATGCAAAGTTTCCAGAAATAAGTAAAGCAGTCAAATATTTCAAGGAGACGGAAGGAGGTCGTTCAGAAGTGTGTAAAACGGTTGAGAATTATGCAAAAATCTATGCCGAGGAAGCGGCAGCAGAAAGTCGCAGGGAAGGTCGTAAGGAAGGTGAAAACATTCTTGCAGATACTGTTGTTCGTCTGAGGCAAGGCGAAACTCCTGAGCAGCTCGCCGCAAGAGGGATTGGCCAAAGCACAATCGACCTTGCAATGACAATTAAATAGGACATCTTTGAAATTAAAAGGATCATCTCAAACCGAGGTGGTCCTTTTTCTATGTGGATTACTCATATTCTTTTATATTATTTCCACCAAAGTCATTGCAACAAAAAAAGTGTGCCATTAAGACACACTTTCTTCTTTTTTCTCGAGTCTTTCCCTGTAAATATTTGAAAGAACCGTACGGTAAGTGTTATCGACAAAAATCTTTTTCTGCCGTTCATTGCCTTCACCGTTTCTGCCATACATCTTAAGAAAATTCTTTATGTTATCCTGGAATTTGCAGCGTTTTGTCTGTATTTCCCACAGAATAATCAGATCATGGCCAAAACAGTCTTGGATCACTTTTGTTTCAAATCCTGTGATTTTGTAATCGATACGCAGTACCGATGACGGAACACTTGTAATCCAGTATTCTCCGGAAAATTCTGCGTCAGGAACATACTTCCTTACTTCTTCGTTATTCATACCTTCTCCCTTTATATAGTAAGCATGAATAATAATAGGAAGTCTCAGATCTTTCATAGCACAAATAACGTCCCCTGACTGTGGTAGAGCGTTAATTGCCATTGTAAGATTTTCAGCGACGCAAATCCGAGAAATAGTGGCATCTTCCTCAGGGCATCTTTGCTTTGGGATACGTGGAGCAAAATGATCCACAATATCAAATGACACATGTACCCCTTTTATAATCGTATTACTTGCCATTTTCTATCTCCTTTCATGAGTTTACTTCGTTTCAATAATGAATATGAAATAAGAAAAATATTGGATTGATTGCAGATTACGTTTTGTATCAAAGGAAAAACGATAATAACTAACTGATCTGCACACGAATCAGGATTCATGGCAGGTTTAGGTTCCACAGACATCACTTAAGGTCAGCATATCAGGTTTTAAGAGTTCTCCTTCGGAGAGACTCTTTTTTCTGTAATGGCACTGATACTGTCTGTTGTAGTCTGCAGGCTGACAGTTCATGCATCTGTACACATACATGAAAAACATTTAAAGCCTCTCGGCAGTGCCGGTTTCACATCAATACATCCGCCCTGTACAAAGACTCCTGTGCGGCTTAAGGATTCAGTTTGATCCTTTTTTATTACTTTTATTTTGTTGTTTTACATTATCATTGTTGCTTGTTGTCTGTTTCTTATGTCTGTTTCTGGTTACATATCTATCCGCAACAGCAGAGTACCACTTCCATAGGACGTTCCGCATGGTGGTGGATGAATGCTACTGGTTTTTTATGTAATCCTGTACAACAGCACGACTGTTTGTACCAACAGTCGTGACAAAATAGCTGTCCGTCCAGAAATACGGTTTCCAATAGTATTTCCCAACTTCCTTTGGGTAGTCACGTCTTGTAAAACGCGCCGTTTTCGTTTTGACCACATTTGCAAACTCCATAGGTGACATGTCTGGTCCTGTTTCGAATAGCAAGTGTACATGATCCGGCTCACCATTTATTTCCAGTATCCGGTACCCGCGTTCATCACACAGATCTTTAATGATGTTGTAAACACTTTCTTTTACTTTACCCTGCAGCACGGGTTTCCTGTACTTTGTTACCAGTACCATATGGTACTGCAGCAGAAAACAGCTGTGGCGGTTTGTATAATAAAGCTGGTCTTTTTTACGCTTATACATGAGATTTTCCTTACCATCCATTTGTTTTTATGTTATAATTATACCACAGAAACAAAGGCTTTTAAAGAGGTACACCCATACGTATTCAGTATCACGGATCATGATAAAAGAACAGCATCCTTTATATAGTTACTGCATGGAGACTACTGCAGCTTCCAAGCGGCTTTATAATGCTGCCCTCTTTCGTATCCGCAACCGTTTTACCGGTTACCGCAAGGTTGCCCTTACGGATCATGAACTGCAGGTACTTGAAGAACTGGATACCCTATAGAAGTCCGGCATCCATACCGGAAAGATAAAGTCTGTTCTTTCATACGGCAGGCTTGAGAAACTCATGCGTGTAACAGACAATCCGGACTTCTTCTGTCCATCATTATCAAAACAGACAGCGCTGCATGTACTTAAGGATGCCACAAATGACTTCGACAACTGGCTCAAGGCATTGAAATCATACAAAAAGTATCCATCAAAGTTCCTTGGCCGTCCAAAGATGCCGGGATATATCAAGTCTGACATCCGTACTACATGCCTTACCAACCAGGACTGTACCATAAAGAACGGTATCCTTAAGTTTCCACTTGCGCAGTCATTGAGGTACCACAGGTGCCGGATGATGCAAAGCTTGTAGAGGTAAAGATCAAACCTTACTATGGCAACTTTATGATCCTTTGTACCATTGAAACAGAAAGTGTGTCTGTAACAGAAGACAGACCGTTCATGGCAGGTATTGATTTTGGAGTAGACAACACTGCAGCTATCGTAACAAACGAGGGCTATGCCCTTTTGTTCCAGGGCGGTGCATTAAAGTCTGCCAACCAGCACTTCAATAAGGAACGGGCACGTCTTATATCCTGTATCACTGTCGGACACAAGACAGAGGAGAATGTCACTTCAAAACGCTTAAGGAATCTTTCCATGCACCGTGACCTGTTCCTGCGTGACCAGATGCATAAGATCAGCAGTCTGATTGTCAGCTTCTGTGTAAAGCATAACGTCGGCACACTTGTACTTGGTGTCAATCCGTTATGGAAACAGTATTCATCCCTTGGTGATGTAGGAAACCAGAACTTTGTGCAGATCCCACTTGCCGTGCTCAAGTTCATGATCACATACAAAGTACAGAGATCCGGCATTACGGTCATGGAACAGGAAGAATCCTATACTTCAAAAGCGGACTTCTTAAGCCATGATTTCATACCAACATACGGAGTGGATGATGACAGGGCTGATTTCTCAGGACTGCGTGTAAAGCGTGGACTGTACAAAAGCGGTACCGGAACATATCTGAATGCAGATGTTAACGGTGCGGCAAATATACTGCGTAAAGCAGTACCGGATGCTTTTATAAAAGTAAATGACTTTTCATACCTTAAGCATCCATACGTTTATGGATTCCACGAAGTGAATCCCACAGGTATTTCTTATGCTGCATAAGCAGCGAATGAATAGTGGCTGTGTGAACCAGCCATAGTGGTACGGACAGCCGGGAGACCGGTTGGAAACAGGCAACTGTCACGACTGCTTAGATACCATTTCCATAGGATACTCCGCATGGGAGTGGTAGTTCATATTTACTTATGTTTTTCCTTCTGATAGTAATAAGGTATCCTTCCGGATTACTAAACCAGACGATAACGTTTTCATCCCAGAATAAGTTGGATGTTGCCTTCTTAGTCGGAATCATGTGTCCGGTAGCATTAACAATATTTGATATTGTAATATTTCATATTAAAAAGTGGATCGAAAAACAAGTCAGTAAGTAAAAGAGGAAAGGGAAATGTATGAGTGAGAATAATACAAAACAGGAATTATGGGACGGAATAGAAGTTTTTGCTATTATTGACCCAAACAAAAAACAGACACTGCGGAATTTTATTCTTCAGCTTGGAGAAACTGTTCTTTCAGAAATTGCGGACACAGCGGCAGAATCTAAGGATCACTCTGCAATCCACTCCTGTATTGCGGCTATTCATATGCCGGAAGATATCGATAATCCGGAGAAGATTAAAAAGGTAGCGCAGGACATTCTTCATGAAAATAGTGAATCCCGGTATCCGTGACCGTATAGAATATCTTACGGGTCGTTTACACGTTTTTGCAGACATGGCATTAACATTCCGCGACCAAGAACAAAAAATGGGCAGGTAATAATGAGAGGAAAAAATAAATCATGAATAAGAAAGATATAGAATCAATAGTATTTTTGGTTTCTGCCACTATTATGATGATGCAATGCAAAATAACAACGAGAAACTCAAGGCACGGAATCAGGGTAGATATGCAGCAATGTTTGATTTGCTACATGAATTGGAGATTTATGAAAAGGAGGAAACGTGATAAAAACAATGAATAACAATTTTTATTTATATGAGAATAATATAAGAGAGTCAGGAAATAATGAACTCGTTTTTGGCGAGCCTGGACAGGGACAAACCATTTGTTTAAAGCAGGAATTATTACAATTTGCAGCTAAACACATGAGCAACATGGAAGATAAATTTCAAGTTTTTGTGATTGATAAGAGTGGAGAGCTTTTATCATTAGCTAATGTTTCTAAGGGACATGCTATTTCTATCAAAGATTCCGGCGTCGACATTTTTGAAAAATGTAATTCCATCAAAGAAAATGAGGATGAAGGTGTCTGTTGGGGCCGCAGGTGTTATATTGCATTTGATTTTGCTGTTGCTTTATGCGAACAACTATACAGGAAATATCTCTCTAGCCGTACTAAATCTTATATATATGATATTGTACGGCGGATGTATGAAGATAATGGTTTGAAACCCACAATGTCAACCTTTTACAATGAACTCACTCAGATAAAAGATAGCTCTGAAATAAATAACTTGTGCGAGTACATCAAGTTGTTTTGTAAACCCAATAACACGCCGGAAGAAAAAGAAAATAAATTTATTGTTTATGATCTGCATGAATTTCCCGGAGCGTATATGGGTGCTGCGTATGTTTTTTGCCTGTTGGATATATATAAACATATGAAAGAAAATTACAAAAATGGAATCAAAACATATGTTTATATAGATAGCATGTATCATTTTTTTTCATTCGATGGTTATGGTTCTGCAGATATTCTTTCTCATATGTGGATTGCAGCAAGAATGCATAATGCTTCTTTTTACGGAATATGTGATGACATTAGTATACTTAAAACATCGTGTGGTAGCAAAATTCTCATGTGTACGCGAAATATCCGCATTTTTCATTTGAATTCATATGACTGCGATTTAGTAAAGAAGATATTTGGTTTTTCTGATGAGGAATCTTTACTTATTTTAAAACTGCATCCAGGTAATGGATTGTTTGTGCGTGATAATAGTATTTACCCGTTTGGAATATTTATGGGAAATGATAATCAGAAAATTCAGCAAAAGAATAAGAAAAAACAGGAGAACTGACAGAATATTTCCCTCTGGATTAGATTAAGAGACACGGTTTAATGCCATGTCTCTTTTTTTACCCATTTTTGCACCGTTTCTTTCTTTATATTTCAATTCTGCATTATTTCCTGCAAAAAAACAGCCAAAAATATCCTTGCAAAACCGCCATTGCATATTGAGTGTAAGGAGGAATGAAGGAGATCGGTGAATGCAGCCCACCTTTTTCTTAGTTCAGTACTTAAATCCAAATCCAATGACAAATGAGAGGTGAAAAGAATGGGAACTAAAAGAATTTGTATAGACGTTCCAAGTGAACTTGCGATGGCGGACGAAATCCGCATCCGATTAAAATGCGAAAAGACTGACAGTATCCGTAAAGATGACCATAATACGGAAATGCTTAAAAGATATATGGGGAAGAAACAGGAGGGGGGAAGTTTCCGTTGAAACTCAAAGAATGCATTAAGGTATTTCTGAACAAATGGTTTGGAAAAGGCCCAGATGGGAAAACGAACCCGCACCAGCTTACCCTTCTTACAGCAGTCATCGGCTTTCCGGTCGCGGTGCTTTTGCATCTGCAGATGGGGTATGAGATGGGGACGAACCCGAGAGTGCCGCCGCTTCAGAACCTGATGAGTGCGCTGGCACACCTGCCAGAAGTGAAAAGACTGGTGCAGAAAAGCAGCTACTATACGTGGGATTATAACTTTTCCTATTCCTGGCTGATTTTTTTCATTTACATCAGTATTGTATTTGCCATGTATATCAATAATGAACGTTTTAAGCGTCTTGAAAAAAATTCAAAAGGTGATGAAAAATGGAATGACTGGAAATGGCATAACTTGAACCGTGTTTACCCAAAAGATAAACCGGAAATTTCAGAACCGGAGGAAAATTCCAACAAAATTGGAAATGCCATCCTTGGTCAGAAGACGAGATTGAACATGGAGGATGTCTGGGGAATGAACCTCAACATGCTGATACAGGGATCTCCTGGATCTGGTAAAACGCGTTATGTGTTAAAACCGAACCTGCTTCAGTTTAACAGTTCCTATGTTATTACTGATCCATCAGGAGAGTTGATCCGGGCGTCCGGAAAGGCATTGATGGAACATGGGTACCGTATCAAGGTGTTCAATCTGGATGATATGTCATTTTCCTGCCAATACAACCCGTTCCGGTATATCAAAAGCGATGATGATGTGTTAACACTGGTTGAATGTTTGATGAAGAATACGGATGACTCGAAATCAAGCAAAGGAGACCAGTTTTTTACAAAAGCCGAACAGTGTTTATTTTTATCCATTTTTTATTACATTGTGCATGTATATAAAGATCAGCCGGAGAAACAGAACTTAAATGAAGTCATGAGAATGCTTTTGATGGCAAAAGTATCGGAGCAGAAAGAAGATATGGAATCAGATCTGGATAAGTTGTTCAACAAGCTGGACAGAAACCATATTGCTGTGAAGAATTACACGATTTTTAAACAGGGTACTGGAAAGACGTTAAAATCCATCCTTATTTCTGCCGGTGTACGTATGGCTCCGTTTAACATTCCTGGTGTAATCAACCTTGTTGCGGATGATACGGTACATCTGGAAGAAGTCGGGGACAGGAAACAGGCATTGTTCATCATCACACCGTCTGAAAAGCCAACCTATAACTTCCTTGCTGCGATGATGTACACCCAGTTGTTTCAGGCACTTTATAACAGAAGTGCAGAGAATAAAGACCGCTGGATGATTAAAAAAGGACCAAATACAACATTACGCAGTCCTATTTTTAAGACAACTGAACAAAAAAAGAAATACAAAGAAGATCTGGAAAGGGAAAGAGAAAAATATCTGGAGGCAGAAGATGCAGACGACGATCCAGAAGCACCTGAGTTCCAGAAAGAAAATGAAAATGGTATCCGGCTTCTGCCAAAATACAGAATTAAGGATAAGAGTACAGGAGAAATTCTTCAGGAATTCCAGAGTCCGCAGGAAAAGGCATTGTTTATGGACTGTATTAAAAACGGGGAAATTGTGTTTTCGCAGAATGAACGCCTTCCTTGTAACGTCCGTTGTATGTTAGATGAGTTTGCGAACACGGGAGAGATCCCGAACTTCCAGAGTATCCTTAATACATGCCGGAAATACGATATCAGCTGTATGGTAATCATCCAGTCGCTCGGTCAGTTAAAGCAGATGTATGATAAGGATTATTCATCGATCATCGATGGATGTAGTACCCAGATGTACCTCGCAATTCAGGATGCAGACGATCTGAAGCGTGTATCCGAACTGCTTGGAAACAAGACTGTAGACGTAAAGAATACTTCCAGAAGTTTTGGCTCAAAAGGAAGCGATTCCCAGTCAATCAATACGGATTCCGCGGCTCTTATGACAGCATCACAGATCCGCCGTATGGATCCAAAGAAATGTCTGATCTTTATATCCGGAGAAGCGCCATTCCTGGATGATAAATTTGCCCTAGAAAAGCACGTAAATTATCCACAGCTTGCAGACAGTAACCCGGAAAACAAATTCAATTTCCGCGAATACTTCTACATTGTCCCGAAAAAGACAGAAGAAGAGGAGAAAAAGCTCCAGCAGACATTCCGTGCAAGCAAAGCCGGACAGGAGAAATTTAAGGGGCGTAAAAAGATGAAAGCTGTCACCATGAAAAATGCGGCCGAACTTGCGCAGAAAAATGCATATGAACCGCAGGAAAAGGGCAAGGAATTGGATACCGAGGAACGGGTAGAGTCTATACAGGGATTGATTGATAATTCCGCAGGTAATAGACGTGTTAAAGATCAGTTGGAAAAAGATGTCAAAATTGGAAACATCAAAAAAGATGGCAACGGGATTATTCATGTTGATCACCCGAATAAGGAAGAGCAGTTTGCTGATGATGATGAAAATGCCGTTGCTGATGCTGATAATGGAGATATAATGTCTTATATGATGAATTAAGCTTGCTGTTTCTCGGGAGAGGTGGAGTTATTCTGCCTCTCTTTTTTTTCCCTTCAAAAATCCTATTCCATATTTATGGTAGAGAGATTTTTTCTACAACCCGGAAAGGAAGGTTCATTTTCTTCCCCGGTTTCTTTCTGGAGAAAAAAAGAAGGAGGAGAAGATGCGCCTTAAAATAGAAACAAATGAGACAACAAAAGAGAAAATAGGATCCGCTTTGAAGGGATCATTTGATGCACGCAAGGATCATATGACAAGGGAAGCTTTGAGGGCTGGTACAAGTGTGGGAGATGAAGACCGGGATTTTGCAACAGGAATGAACGTTGCCCGTACATACGGCATGCCACTTGTATCTGTTTCTGCCGCTGCCCTGGCGGGGTTTGCAGCCCATATGGAAGCAGAGTCATATGACCGGGTTTTACACGGGAAAACAAGGATTGATTCTTCCAATGGGGAGAGTTCCGGTACGGAAAGTCTTTCATCATCTGTAAACCCGAAACAGCCTTCTGCTGGGGATGTCACGACATCCGCGCACAGTTACAAAAATCCGGCAGCGCATTCAGGTGGAAGTTACATGGAACCACTCCATACGCCTGGCGTACCGCCGATTTCATCTGGACAGAATATGCCAGGTTCTTCCATTGCGCCAGCCATGCGGGATGTGTATCATCAGAGCGCAGTCCGGCATAGCAACAATACGTTTTCGGACTCCGGCGCAAAAGGAAATGGAATCGCAACGCACAATCAGGATATGCCAGCTGCACCGGGCATAGGAGCTTATAACCAGCAAAGCGGTTCATCCAGATTTCCAGCAGGGATTCCTGTAAGCAGAGCAGTACAGGTAACGGGGTTAAACTTAAATCATATAGGAAATGGTGCGTCATTATCTGTGTATAAAGATATAACCATGCAGTCTGTTACCCGGTCGATGAAAACCACACCGGTACAGCTCTTACCAGTAGTAGCAAAGACATCGGAGAATCTGCCTGTACCGGTTTCACAGGGGCATCTTGGCATTGTGCCCCTGTCTTCAGTGATGAAAGAAACAGGACTGAGTTTAGGTGCGGGAACTACAGAAAATGGAATCCCTGTTTCATCCATCCGAGACTTCTTCTCCCATCAGAGGGGAATGAACCATGTAGGGGACGGAATTTCTCTGGCTCATCCGAAAATAGCAGAAACGAGTGCCACTGTATGGAGAAATGCAGCACGGTTCCGTTACAATTACGTGGATGCAAGAAAAGAGATTGATGCAGTTGCAAACGGGGCACGGTATGTTTCTGAGTTTACCAGGGTTAAACCGTTTGGGGTTTCCCATATTGACATCAACCGTGATCCGCTTGCTGTTGGGCCGCAGATAGCCAAAATCCATTTTAACGGCAATGAAAAGGGGATGTTAGACGGGTTCCATGTCACAGAGCTGTCAGAAATGCCGCTTTCTATGAAAGTCGGAGTGGAAGACCGGTTTTTTGTACCGACATCCATGATCAGAAAAACATCTGTGAAAGGTGCTCCTTCCACAACCGATTTCTTCAAAAGCCGTGGATGGGATTCCGGAATAACCGCAATCAATGCAGATACCGGGGAAATCATAGGACGCGTTTACACACGGAAAACGGGAGAGATTTTCAATAATGCCGGACAGGTATCATCAAACAACCAGATCTTTAAGCAATATATGAAGGCAAAGGGCATCACAAAACATACCCCGCTTAAAAAGCTTACAAAAGAAGAACGTCTGGTACAGGAACTTGCAAGGAAGAGCTCCAAAACGGGACGTTTTATCCGTATCAAGAAGCTTGCCCTGCGCCAGTTCAGGATGAGTCTGTTCAATATTCCGATGAAGGATATCCGGAATACCGAATTTGGCAAAGGACTGGATGTTGCACAAAGAACTATGATGGTTACGCGTACCGCAACTGCACCGGTAGGACGTCTGATCAAACGACAGACATTAAAGAAGCTGGATGCAGCGGTGTTCCGGCGTACAAAGCTGCTGCTTGAAGCAAAGAAAGTCGGTTTTGCAGATATCAAAACATTAAAGGCTCTCGCCCCGGACAAATACCGTGAGGTATTAAAGAATATTAACCGGGCGGTGTTAAAGCAGAATGCAAATGGAATGTTTGCAAACTGGATTTACGAGAAAACCATGGGAAATCTGAATGCGGGAATCCAGAAGATTACGCAGGCTATCGAAAAGAAAACGTCAGGCACTGTCAATACAGCAGCCAGCAAGTTTGGAAATGTCTCACAGAACGTCTATGAATCCGGTGGAATTGGAGCGTATAAAAAGAAACTGGTCGCAAAGACGAAAGATAAAGCTAAAAAACAGCTGAAAAAGACTGCCAAGAAAGTGTTCAAAAAGACTTTCCGATGGAAACCTGCGCAAAAATTCTACCGTTTGCTATATAACCAGACAAAAGCGTTGAAAAAAGGACTGAATGCAGTAAAAATCGCAATGGCCGCAATAAAACAGGCATTGAGGACGATTCTGCTTTTGTTTTTACAGGTGATCATTATATTTCTTATTGTTCTGTTCCTGATTGATACGGTTTTATGTTTCCTGCAGGTTACAGCAAATGCAATTTCTGGATTTACTGGATTTACAACAATTGCGGATGGGGATGACCTGGAAACAGCCTATAATGAACAGTTGGATGTAACAGATCTAACAGATGAACTGCACGATCTGCATAAAGATTATGCAAAAGTAATTAAAAAAGCAATAAGAGATAACGACGCAGTTCCGACTCCAGTATACGATAATGGTTCAAAGGAAAATTACAAAGAATGTATCTCCGCTTTAACCATCATGGCAAATTACGATTATGGAGCAGCTGGGAAAAAGGTGACGGAAAGCGATCTGAAACAGGTTTATGATAAGACGCACCTTTATTCGGTGGTTCCTACGGAATTTACCGGCACAAGGAGCACAGGGAAGAAGGATAAAGATGGTAACCCGATTATGGAAAGTTACACATATATTAAAAATGTCATCCATGTAAAGATTATGCGTGACCAGGCAGTTGTTAACCAGACTATGTATGAACAGGTAGAAAATGGAGGAAGTTCAACCATTCCGGAACCGGATAAAATTTCAAATAATAACTGGATTGAATGTGTAAAGAGCACAAAGCAGCTACTGGCATCTAAGGTTGGCTATTACGGCTATGGACAGTATCGGACATTTTCCTATAATGGGAAATCCTATACCATCCGAATTGACTGTTCCGGATATGTAAGTGCCTGTTTGTATTTTTACGGACTCCAGTCCGGATTAAACGCGTATTCTTCAGCGGGACTGGAAGGTAATATCCCAGGCTTTGTCAAATATACATGGAATGGTTCCACCAAGAATCTACAGGTAGGCGATATCCTTGTTTATGATGGACACACGGAAATCTGGGCCGGAAAAGGGCAGGTGTATAATTACGGAAGTAATGATTCTGCAAAAGTTCCTAGCCCAACAAATTGGGGAAGTGACCATACACCTAAATGTATTCAGAGAATAAAAAAGTCTGAATCAACGAGGACACAGGACAAAACAGTAAGTAAAGATTCCAGCAAGGATACAAAGCTGGATATTAAATCAAACCCAAAGGATAATAAGACCGGAGTTGTTACGAGCACAGCGAATCCAACGCTGACAGGAGTTAAATATTACGATGCTTCTGTTCCAGTAAATCCGAACTATAAGGGAAATAAGACATATATGAGTTACACAGCAATCAAGTCTAAATCAAGCAGGCAATATCAACTGCAACATACGCCTGGAATGACAACTGACCATGATGGCTACAGAAGATTTGGTGACCGGTATGTTATAGCTGTAGGATCAGGAGTAATTGGACAAAATGTTTCAAATGATAAACATTATATGCTGATTGGACAGTATGTTGATCTTATATTAGAAAATGGTGTAACTATAAAATGCGTAGTAGGAGATGCAAAATCAAATGATCATACAGATTTAGCCACACATTTTTTCACATGTCGTTTTTCCGATATGGAAGAATAGTTATTTGATGCAGTTCATGGTGGCATTTTCTGCGTTTAGCTGTTTTTTGACACGATGTTTCCAAATCATATAAGTAACAATCAGTAAAATACCGGTTGTCAGCCAGGCAGCAGCATCAGCACTGCATACACCCACGTATCCAAAAGGCTTTGCGGCGATCAGGATAACCGCATAACGGCTGAACAGTTCAAGCACACCGCTGAGCATGGGAACCAGACCACGGTCTAAGCCCTGCAGACCATTACGGTATACAAAGATCCATGCCAGAGGCAGCATAAAAATACTTGCAATGTGCAGATACTGCATTGCTGCGTGCAGTGTCTGTTCAGATGGGTTGTGGATGAACCATCCGACCATCGTAGGTCCGGCAAGGCAGCAGAGCAGTGCGGCGGCTCCGGCTGCAAAGAAACATAAATAAAATGCATCTTTCATACCGCGGAAAATGCGGTCATGTTTTCCTGCACCGAGATTCTGTCCGCAGTAGGTTGCCATGGCTGTACCGAGTGTCGGCATGGTCTGGGTGGCAATGTTGCTGACTTTGGAAGCAGCAGTAAAAGCAGCTACCACGCTGGAACCAAACACGTTGACGGCACTTTGCAGGATCATGGTTCCGATTGCTGTGATGGAATAGTTTAAAGCCATCGGAATTCCCACAGACAGCATCCGGCGGATCTCATGAAAATCACAGTAATAATCTTCGCGTGTGGTCCGCAGGATGTCATGTTTGCGGAACATGACGATGAAACATAAAACTGCGGAAACCGCCTGCGAGATAACGGTGGCATAAGCGGCACCGGCAGTGCCGAGTTTTACCACAACAATAAGGAAGATGTCCAGAAAAATATTGAGACCGCTGGACAGGATCAAAAAATAAAGTGGTGTCCGGCTGTCACCGATCCCGCGTAAAATACCGGATGCTACGTTATATGCCATGGTAGCAAAGATACCGGCAAAGATGACCCGGATGTACCGGTTTGCCAGTGTGATGATATTTTCCGGAGTATTCAGCCACAGAAGCAGCTGGCGGGAAAACGCAACCGTAGGAACGGTCAGAATCATGGAAATTACAACCGTTAAAAGCAGTGAAAGTGCTACGTAATGACGGAGAAGCTTCATGTCTTTGGCACCGAATGCATGGGATACCATGACACCGAATCCCTGGGCAATTCCGTTGGCGAAACCGAGAACCAGAAACATCAGGCAGCCCGTAGAACCGACGGCGGCCAGTGCATCCTCCCCAAGATACTGGCCTACGATCACGGTGTCTACCATGTTGTAGAACTGCTGGAACAGATTTCCAAGCAGAACCGGAAGGGAAAAAAGAAGAATGATCTTCATTGGATTTCCGATCGTCATGTCTTTTCTCATAGTAAAATCTCCTTTACCTCTTATTCATTTGTAATTGTAGTCAAAGAAAGAGACTAACAGTAAGGATAGTCTCTTTTCGTGCGGGCAACAGGACTTGAACCTGCACGGTCTCCCACTAGAACCTAAATCTAGCGCGTCTGCCAATTCCGCCATGCCCGCAAGTTTATGTAGTTTTTGTATCTTTTATTATAGAAGATACTTTACTAACTATAACGACATTGTGTGCAGATGTCAATTACTTTTTGCTTAAAAAAATGACAAAATTATGGGAAAACTACTTGACGAATAGAAAAAAATATTGTATTGTATATTACGTGTTTTGCACAAGGGCTTATAGCTCAGCCGGTTAGAGCGCACGCCTGATAAGCGTGAGGTCGGTGGTTCGAGTCCACTTAAGCCCATATCCTACAGGATGTCTGGGATGACCGGACATCTTTTTTGTTTTATTGACAAGAAGAAAATATTATAAATAGGGGTTACAGTTCACAGATTACCCTGCAAACCGTAACAAATAAGGTACAAAGCATACAATACCCATTTTTTGTATATTGACAAAATATTTTATGAAGGTATAATACAAATTATCATTTGTATGATCCATTGAGGTAAATTGGTACGCAAATAATGTCAAAGGGGGCATGTTTACGTGCTTTTTTTTTGAAACACTTTAACGTGCTACAGAGCTAATGAAGCAATGAGATAATACGATGAAATTACTAAATACTCAATAAGAGGTAGGAGAGAAGAACATGAGTAAATATCTTGTAAAACGTGTATTGTTAGCGATATTATCAATACTCATTGTAAGTGCCATTACGTTTTTCGTAATGAACCTGATTCCTGGTGGACCGTTTAATAAGGAGAAAGCGACCAGCAAGGAAGCACAGCAGGTATTGGAGGAAAGGTACAATCTGGACAAGCCGGTTCCGGAACAGTATGTATTGTATATGAACAATCTGCTGCATGGCGACTGGGGAGTTTCACTTCACAGTGGAAGAAATATCGGAACAGAGATTTCCAGAAAGTTTGCAGTATCTGCAAAATTAGGTGGAATTGCGGCAATTGTTGCCATTATCATCGGTGTGATATTGGGCAGTATCGCAGCACTTACAAGAAATAAACTGCCGGATCGTCTGATCGTATTTTTCACGACACTGGGTACGGCAATGCCGTCTTTTGTACTGGCAACGCTGCTTTTACTTGTATTTTGTTTAAAACTCGGATGGATTCCGGTATGGTCTTCGAGCAATCCGAATTATTTGCTCCCGATCATTGCACTGGCGGCATATCCGATGGCATATATTACGCGTCTGACAAAGACAAGTATGCTGGATGCGCTAAATCAGGATTATATCCGTACTGCAAGGGCAAAGGGCGTGCACCGGCTCAAAGTTATTTTTAAGCATGCACTGAAAAATGCCCTGATTCCGGTTGTAACATATGTTGGTCCTATGGTTGCCTATATTCTGACAGGTTCCATGGTTGTGGAGAACATATTTACCATTGGTGGTCTTGGAACCGAATTCGTAACAAGCATTGTCAACCGTGATTACACGATGATTATGGCAATCACGATTTTCCTTGCGGTTCTGATGGTAGTTGCAAATCTTCTTACAGATATTGCATATAAACTGATTGATCCAAGAATCACATTTGAATAATGATGGAGGAAGGAACTTAGAATAATGCAGGGAAATGAAGAATTAAAAAAGCGGCAGATGCTGTCCGCACAGATTGATTTAAGTAAATTTAATAAGGGCGATTTTATAAAGGCAACGGAAGAAGAGAAGAAGCAGCAGGATGTCATGGGCGAGTCAACGACATTTTTTAAAGATGGCATGAAACGTCTGAAAAAGAATCCGCTGGCAATGGGAAGTATTGTGATTCTGGTTCTGATTCTGGCACTGATCATTATTGCACCGTTTTTTGTACCATACAGCTATTCGGATATCATTACAGTGGACGGCAAGCGTGACAAGACCGCAGCCAATATGGCACCGTTTGAGTACTCGAAATTAGAGCAGCAGTACATGGACCGTACCGGCGAGAAACTGTTTCCGCATATTTTCGGAACCGATAACTTAAGCCGTGATTACTTTATCCGTGTGATTTACGGTACGAGAGTCAGCCTTTCGGTTGGTGTGATCGCTGCAATCATGGTACTTATCATTGGACTGGTTTATGGTTCGGTTGCGGGATATTTTGGTGGAAAAGTGGATCTGATCATGATGCGTATCGTGGATATTGTGTATTCCTTGCCGGATATGCTCATTATCATTCTGCTTTCGGTTGTGTTTCAGGAACGGTTAAAGCCATTGATTGAGGGAACCATGTTTGAAAAACTCGGAACCAATATGATCTCCATGTTTATTGTGTTTGGATTGCTTTATTGGGTAAGTATGGCGCGTCTGATCCGTGGACAGATTCTTACAATTAAAAATAATGAATATGTACTGGCAGCACGCTGTATCGGTACCAGAAACAGCCGCATCCTGACCCGTCATATTCTGCCAAACTGTTTATCTGTTATCATTATCACGACCGCATTGCAGGTGCCGAGTGCCATCTTTACCGAGAGCTACTTAAGTTTCCTTGGCCTTGGGGTAAGTGCACCGCTGACTTCCCTGGGAAGTCTGGCAAACGATGCGCGTTCAGCAATGCAGTCGTATCCGTACCGTCTGGTAATTCCGGCAGTGCTGATCTGTCTGATCGTACTTGCGCTGAACCTTCTGGGCGATGGATTAAGAGATGCATTTGATTCAAAACTGAATTAAGGAGATAAGCAAATGAGTGAAGAAAATAAATATATATTACAGGTAAAAGATCTTCATACCAGCTTTGCTACGGATGCTGGGGAAGTTCGTGCGGTAAATGGTGTCTCCTTTAATCTGGAACCGGGAAAGACACTGGGAATTGTAGGAGAGTCCGGTTCCGGTAAATCCGTTACTTCTTATTCGATCATGCAGATTCTTGCGGAAACCGGAAAAATTACCGGAGGAGAGGTACTTTACCGCGGCGAGGATATCTCCAGGTGGAACGAAAAGCAGATGCAGAAGTTCCGGGGGGAAAAGTGCTCGATCATTTTCCAGGATCCGATGACAAGCCTGAATCCGGTATTTACGATTGGAAATCAGTTGATGGAGGCAATTCTGCTCCACACAGACAAGGATAAAAAACAGGCGCGTGAGCGCGCCATTGAAATGTTAACACTGGTTGGTGTCAATGAGCCGGAAAGCCGTCTGAAACAGTATCCGCATGAGTTATCCGGTGGTATGCGCCAGCGTGTGATGATTGCCATGGCACTGGTCTGTGAACCGGATATTCTGATCGCAGATGAGCCGACTACGGCACTTGATGTGACCATTCAGGCACAGATCCTTGAACTGATGCAGGATCTGCAGAAGAAGCTCGGTATGGCGATCATCATGGTAACCCATGATCTGGGTGTTATTGCAAGTATGTGTGATGAGATTATTGTCATGTACGGTGGCCGTGTCTGTGAGCGGGGCACAGCGGATGCCATTTTCTATCATCCGGCGCATGAGTACACCAAAGGACTGCTCCGCTCCATCCCAAAGGCAGACAATATGAACGAAAAACTCATCCCAATCGGCGGAACTCCGATCAACCTGCTCCAGATGCCGGAGGGCTGTGCGTTTTGTCCGCGTTGTGAGTCGGCAATGAAGATCTGTTTAAAACAGCAGCCGGCGGAGTTTCGTGTGGGCGAAGACCATCTGGCGAGCTGCTGGATGAATGTAAAAGAAATCTATGAAGCACAGGAGGGCGGCAGCAATGAGCAGTGAAAAGAAAAACAATGATTATCTGCTGGAAGTAGAACATTTGAAGCAGTATTTTCCGGTGCATCAGGGTTTTAGCACCACTCCGCTGAAAGCAGTGGACGATATTTCCTTTGCCATCCGCCCGGGAGAAACACTTGGTCTGGTTGGCGAGTCCGGCTGTGGAAAGACAACAGTAGGCCGTACACTGCTTCGCCTGTATCAGCCGACGGCAGGTAAGATTACGTTTGACGGAAACGTTCTCTTTGACAGTGGAGAACAGTATGGCGAAAACGGAAAAATGATCGTTGATGCAAAAGGAAAGCCGGTTATGGGCAAAAAAGTAGATGTCAATATGATGCCGTATCGCAAGGAAATGCAGATGGTATTCCAAGACCCATATTCCTCATTAAATCCACGTATGACGGTGGAAGATATTATCGGGGAACCTTTGGATGTGCATAAACTCTACAGAAATAGAAAAGAGCGTCGTGAAAAGATTCTCGATCTGATGGAGCTGGTCGGTCTGAATGCAGAGCATGCCATGCGTTATGCGCATGAGTTTTCCGGTGGACAGCGCCAGCGTATCGGAATTGCCCGTGCACTTGCGGTAAATCCGAAATTTATTGTCTGTGATGAGGCGGTATCTGCACTGGATGTTTCCATTCAGGCGCAGGTTGTCAATATGTTTGAGGAATTACAGGAAAAACTTGGAGTTGCCTATCTGTTTATCGCACATGATCTGCTGGTTGTACATCATATTTCCGACCGGATTGCAGTTATGTATCTGGGAAAGATGATGGAAATTGCGGATGCAGATGAGTTAAATGCAAATCCGATACATCCATATACACTGAGTCTGCTGTCCGCAGTTCCGATTCCGGATCCGGAGACAGCAAGAAAAAGTCATAGAATCGTGCTGGAGGGGGATGTTCCGAGTCCGCTGAAAATGCCAACCGGATGTCCATTCCGTACAAGATGTAAGTATGCAACGGAAAAATGCGGTCAGGAGATGCCGCAGCTGACCGACAGGGGGAATGGTCATATGGTTGCATGCTGGAATAAATAAGGTTTTTTCCCGCAAGGGTGAAACATATAAATAATTTTCAGGAGGAACAATTATGAAGAAGAAACTTGTATCAATCATGCTGGTTGCTGCAATGGCTCTTAGCGTAGTTGCATGTGGTTCATCAAAAGGAAACTCTGCAAAGACGGACGGAACCGAAGCAATGGCTTCCAGTGTAAGTAAAACACCGGACAACCAGATAAGCATTAACCTTGCTTCCGAGCCACAATCCATCGATCCGGCACTGAACTCTGCCGTAGATGGTGGATGTATGATCGTGAATTCTTTCGCGGGTCTTTATACCTACGACAAGGACGGCAAGCTGATTCCGCAGCTGGCATCTGATATGCCGGAAGTATCCGATGATGAAACTGTTTATACGGTAAAGATGATAAAATCCCAGTGGAGCAACGGGGAAGAGGTAACAGCAAACGACTTCGTATACAGCTGGAACCGTGCTGCGGATGAAAAAACAGCAGCTGATTATGCGTATCTGTTTGATATTATTGCAAGAAATGATGACGGCTCACTTGCTGTAGAGGCAACTGATGATTATACGTTAAAAATTACACTGACCAATCCATGCCCGTATTTCAATGACCTGATGGCATTTCCTACTTATTTCCCGGTATACCAGAAGGATGTGGAAAAAGCGGATCCTGATGGAAAGAATCCGGGTAAGTGGTGTCAGGAGGCTGGCTTTGTATCAAACGGTGCTTATACATTAAAATCATGGAAGCACAACGAGAGCATGGTTTATGTAAAGAACCCGAAGTATTACGATGCAGACAATGTAACTATGGATGAGATCCACATCATGCTGAGTGCAGATGATACTGCAACCTATGCAGCATACAATAGTGGAGACCTTGACTTTGTAGATACCGTTCCAAACGATGAGATTTCAACATTAAATGGAAAGAACTCTGATTTCCATATCATTCCAAACCTTGGAACTTATTATGTTGGTTTTAACGTAAACGACCCGATTTTTGACGGAAAGACTGTAGAGCAGGCAGCATCTATGCGTAAAGCAATGAACCTGCTGATTGATCGTGAGTTTATCGTGGAGAATGTAGGACAGACCGGACAGATTGCTGCAGATTCTTTTGTACCGGCAGGTATGTCAGACGGTAACGGCGGAGTATTCAAGACCGATGATACAAGCTACTATGATGCAGACAAGACAGGTACAGACCAGGTAGAGGAAGCAAAGAAGCTGCTGGAAAGTGCCGGTTATACATTTACGGATAACGGAGATGGTTCATACAAGTGTGATCCGGCAATTTCCATGACGTTCCTGACCAACGATGACAGTACGCATATTGCAGTCGGGGAGTCCCTGCAGCAGGATTTCGCACTGCTGGGGATCAATATGGAGATTAAGTCGGAAGACTGGAATGTATTTATTGAAGACCGTAAGTCCGGCAACTTTACCATCGCCCGTGAGGGATGGCTGGCAGATTACAACGACCCGATCAATATGTTAGAACTCTTTACAACGGATTCTGGTAACAATGATATGCAGCTTGGAAAGGGTGACAAGCCTTCCGATTCTGCACCGGACTGGACGGATTATAACAAGCTGATCAAAGAGATCCGTACAACCTCTGATTTCTCCAAGCGTGTGGATCTGATGCATCAGGCAGAGGATATGCTGATGGATACCGGTGCAGTAATGCCGATTTACTACTACAATGATATTTATATGTTAAAGTCAAATATCAAGGGCATTTACTCTACCATCTATGGTATGAAGTACTTTATGTATGCAACAAAAGACAAATAAAATCATCCGGATACAACCGCGATGAGAAACATGAAAACTCCGGGAAAGGCTCCCGGAGTTTTTGTGTTTTGTTAATACAGATTTTTTTTCTCGTGTGACCATTTTTCCGGATGATCCTCATACTGTGCGTTAATCCAGTCAACGACCTGCTGCTTGCCTTCGTTTGTAAAGGGCGCAGTAAAATCCGTTTTGAGGGAATCATCCGTCAGGGAAAAGATAAGAGGACCGGGCCAGACCCATGCATGAAAAAAGGCGTCCCCTTCCTCGGGGGCTTCCCGTCTGATCAGAAAACGCATGCCGTTGATCCAGCCGGTATAGCTCGTTTTTTTGTAATAATTTAAGTTTAATACTTCGTCAGCAGTTAACATAGTATCTCCCGGTTTCATTATTTTGTAATAATTGTAACACATTTCCATTAATTTTGGTATAATGTCTGTTAGAGTCTTTGAACGAAGGTGAAAAAATATGTTTGGGAGAAATGATTTTGTTGAAAATGTAAAATCTGCACTGGCAGCAGTGGATTGTGATATGGGGGCATTTCGCAGCTGGCAGAAAATGTATGACAAGCTGAAAAAGAAGAAAAGTGAGCAGGAGGATCGCTACCGGCGATGCAGAGAGCAGACAAAGCGTGTGCAGGAAGATGCACAGCTGATGGAACATATGCTTACCACTGCGCAATCGGTAGACGGAAAGGAATTCGGCAGACTTTTAAAAGATCTTCGTCAGATGCAGAACAGTTTTGATCATGAATTTCTGGTCAGCAAAGAAGATCAGGAGTTTCATTCCACGTACGATACGATTCTGCGGCTGGGAACGAAAGCGTTGAATGCCCCGGATCAGAAACTTCTGCTGCAGAGTGAAATTGAAAATCTGCTCGCGCTTCTTAAGGAAAATCTGGAAAAAGAGGAACCGGAGATTGCGGCACTTACATTTTATTATCAGTTTGGATCGGATCAGGAACTCGCGCAGCTGCCGCCGGCAGAGAAGCTGTCGAAGATTACGTATTTATATGAATGTGAGTTCCGGCGACCGATTCTGCAGCTTTTGGAATCAGGTATTTCCGGTGCCGGAGAGCAGAAACATACATATGAAACTGCAACAGACCGTGGCAGCAGAAAAAAATATGAAACGCTGCAGATCTTTTTTGGTGCACATCCGGAACATATTTTAGAACAGATGATGGAAGAATAAAGAAACAGGAGGATTCCTATGGAACGCAGACCATTGCCGGGAGAAAAATACCGGCACTTTAAAAATAAACTATATCAGGTGATTACCATTGCAAAACATTCCGAAACGGGAGAGGAACTGGTGATTTATCAGGCGTTATATGGAAGTTTTGGCGTGTATGCAAGACCGCTTTCCATGTTTGTGAGTGAAGTGGATCATGTCAGGTATCCGGATGTACATCAGAAATACCGGTTTGAGCGTGTGGATGAGTCGATGGAAGAAACCGGGAAAAACGCACAACTAAAAGCAGAGACGGCGCAGCCTGTTATGCAGAAAGCAACAGCGGAAAATGCCGTGACGCCGGACCAGACACAACCGGAGGTGGAACCGAAACTCATGGAGTTTCTGGAGTCAGACAGTTTTGAAGAAAAATATAATATTCTGACGTCCATGAGGGATGTTATTACAGACAGTATGATCGATACGATGGCGGTTGTGATGGATACGGTGATTCCGGAGGGAGATCTGGATAAGAGATATGATGATTTAAGGTATGTGATCCGGACCAGACAACAGTATGAATTTGCCAACCGGCTGCGTTGATTAACGCAGTCCGTGCCGGCTTAAATAGCTGTTGTGATATTTTCCGGAATTTGTCACGTCTTCTCCAAACCAGTCCGGGGCGGTGAACTTGTCAGCTTCTTCGACCGAATCAAATTCCACTTCCACCAGAGTCAGCGGAGCGAGGTCTTTTTCAAAGATATCGAGTTCTGCGGTCAGATGCTCGTTTAAAGGAATCAGATAGCGGGTTTTGGCAATTAAAAGCCCGTCAATTTTCGGAAGCAGATGCCCGTAGGACTCTTTGGTGAGAGGAAGATTGTATTCTTCCCGCACCATAAGCCCATCGCCCTTGTAGGTGAGATAATAATCGTCGTTGGAGCGGCGGATGCGTACGACCGGTTCAGTGCACAGGTAACCCTGTGCTATTTTTTTACTTTCATACTGATCCAGATGATCCGGTAATGTTTTTACAAGATATTTTCGTTCGATTTCCATATGATTTTCCTTTATTTAAAATAAGTCAGCAGTTTCTGTACGGCAATGCTCTGCGGTTTTCCACTGTCTTCCACAATGGTGATCTGGCGCTCCGGAATTTCTTCTTCGAGTTCGATCTCGAAAACCTCTTTGCGCTCAATGGCCGGTCTTGCAATGCCTTCCGGACAGAATCCGATGCCAAGATTACAGCGGACCATCGGAAGAATCTGGTCTGTGGTAGCAACTTCCATATCCGGAGAAAACCGAAGGTGGTTTTCGTAGAAAAACCGGACATACAGATCATTGGTTCCGGTGCCGGCAGAAAGGGAAACAAAGGAAAAATCCGCAAGTTCCTTTAAACTGCGTTTGCGGCTTGCAGTTGTTTTATAGGCACTTCCTCCGATCAGAATGTCGTGATAGCTGCGAAGTGCGGTTTTTCGCAGAGGCTTTCGGATTTCCAAAGGAGAGGTGACCATGGCGATATCAACAAGTCCTTTTTCTAAGGCATCAATGGCCTGCGGGGTGGAATGATTGGAAATTTTCAGACGGACGTGCGGATAATCTTTATGAAATTCCTGCAGTTTGTCTAAAAGGTACAGACGCATGGCTGTTTCACTGATGCCGATATTGATCTGCCCGCTTTCGAGGCTCTTGTTTTTGATAATTTCTTTTTCTCCATAGGTGAGCTGTTCAATTGCAATGGCAACGTGGCGGAACAGGTGCTCGCCCTCGGTTGTCAGCTGAATCCCTTTGTGAGAACGGATCAGCAGTTTGCAGTCAAGCTCATTTTCCAGAATATTCATACAGCGGGTGATGTTGGGCTGGTTACTTCCGAGCATTTCTGCCGCGTTGGAAAAGCTTTTATAACGGGCAACATAATAGAAAATGCGGTAATAATCTAAAGTCATGATATTCCCTCCTCATAAACTATCGAAAGTATAATACAAAAATGGCAGGTGAGTCAAATGGAAATCCTCCGATTGTGTGCTTGTCGTTTTTGTAAGAAATTGCTACAATAGATCATAGCAATTACCGAAAAGGAGAATGATAAATATGAGCAGACTTGGAATTTTTATTGCAGACGGATGTGAAGAAGTAGAAGCACTGACGGTTGTGGATATTGTGCGCCGTGCAAAACTTGAAATTGACATGATTTCCATCAACGGAACAAAGCAGGTGACCAGTTCCCGCAATGTGACATTTATGACAGACACGACAAAAGAGGAGGCTGACTTTTCCGCTTATGACGGGATCATTCTGCCGGGCGGTATGCCGGGAACGGTTCATCTGGGAGAAGATGATACGGTCAGTCAGGTGATCCGTGAGTTTGAAAAAGAAGGAAAACTTGTTGCGGCAATCTGCGCAGCACCGAGTGTGCTGGGACAGGCCGGAATTTTAAATGGGAAGAAAGCTACGTGTCATCCGGGATTTGAAGAAAAACTGACCGGAGCAGAAGTATTCTTTTCCCCGGTAGTATGTGATGGAAATGTGATTACAAGCCGCGGCATGGGAACTGCCGTACCGTTTGGTCTTGCAGTTGCCCGTTATTTTACCGATGATGCAACCATAGAACATGTAAAAGCCGGACTTGTATACGCATAAACAGGTTCCAGAAATTGTCAGCTTTTTGTTCTCATAATTCCTCTGGTTCTGGTCACACTATACTCAGGCACATGAGAACAGCAAGTTGACCCCAAAAGCCGACCTGCCTTCTTGTGTGCAGGCCGGCTTTTTTTATGCAGGCATATAAAATACAGGAGGTGAAGAACTATGGCAGGTAACAACAATTCATCAAGCGGTACAAACCGTATGGCAGTACCGGAGGCAAAGGACGCAATGAAGCGTTTTAAGGAAGAGGTTGCAAGCGAGCTTGGAGTACCTTTAAAAGATGGATACAATGGGGATCTGACTTCCAAACAGGCAGGTTCTATTGGTGGAGAAATGGTCAAGAAGATGATCATGAAGCAGGAAGAACAGATGAAATAAGGACTTTCTGCCGGAAAACAAAACAGCGTATGGCTTTTTACAGGCCATACGCTGTTTTTATTATAGGAAATAAAAAAACACTTGGCAAATATGTATTTCGTATGCTATAATGCTTAAATGACTGTGGTGGTCGTAGTATGCCTGTTTGTACCATCACGGAAAAATAGATCGTACATGGAATTGATATATATAAGGAGGAAACAATTAAGATGAGTGTACAGGTTGAAAATTTAGAGAAGAATATGGCGAAACTTACCATCGAGGTTTCAGCAGAGGATCTGGAGAAAGCACTTGAGTCAGCTTACCAGAAGCAGAAGAAGCAGATCAGTGTTCCGGGATTCCGTAAAGGAAAAGTTCCGAGAGCCATGATCGAGAAGATGTATGGAGTTGACGTATTCTATGAGGATGCAGCAAACGCTCTGATGCAGCAGAATTATGCAGCAGCTGTTGACGAAAGCGGAATTGATATTGTGTCACGTCCGACCGTTGACGTTGTACAGATTGAAAAGGGCAAGCCTTTTATTTTCACAGCTGAAGTTGCTGTAAAGCCTGAAGTTACACTTGGCAAATACATGGGAGTGACCGTTACAAAGATCGATACTTCTGTATCCGATGAAGAAGTAGACGAAGCTCTGGAAAAAGAACGCAATAACAATGCAAGAACCATCAATGTAACAGACAGACCGGTTGCACAGGGAGATACCGCTGTGATCGATTTTGAAGGATTTGTAGACGGTGTTGCATTTGAGGGCGGTAAGGGAGAAAACCATTCATTAGAGATCGGTTCCCACACCTTTATTGATACATTTGAGGATCAGCTGGTTGGAAAGAATGTTGGCGATGAAGTAGATGTAAATGTTACTTTCCCTGAGCAGTATCAGGCTGCTGATCTGGCAGGAAAGCCGGCTACATTCAAGGTTAAGATCAACGAGATCAAAGCAAAGGAACTTCCGGAGCTTGATGATGAGTTCGCAAAGGATGTATCTGAGTTTGATACATTAGCTGAGTACAAGGAAAGCTTAAAGAAAGACTTAGAGAAGAAGAAACAGGATGAAGCAAAGCGTACAAAAGAAGACGAAGCCATCCAGAAGATCATTGACAAGTCAAAGATGGAGATTCCGGAGGCAATGATCGATACACAGTGTGAGACAATGATCGAGGAATTCGCTCAGAGAATCGCACAGAGCGGTCTTTCCATGGATCAGTACTTACAGTTCTCCGGTCTTACCGTAGACGGATTAAAGGAGCAGGTTCGTCCGGAAGCTCTTACCCGTATCCAGAGCAGTCTCGTATTAGAGCAGATCGCTAAGGAAGAAAATATCGAAGTATCTGATGCAGATGTAGATGCAGAGATCGAGAAGATGGCAAAGAATTACGGTATGGAAGCTGATAAGCTCAAAGAGTACATGGGCGAAGGCGAGAAAGAATCCATGAAGAGAGAACTTGCCATCACAAAGGCAGTTGAACTGATCATGGACAACATCAAAGAAAGAGCAAAGGCTAAGACAAAGAAAGAAAAAGAAGCTGAGGCAGAAGCAGAGGCTTAATATTGAAAACTACGACAGAGAAGGACTGGTCTGGGAGAATACCAGACCGGTCTTTTGTTCATTGAGGTGCATCGCAGGATGCATGTAATAAATATAGGAGGCGATTTTTCTATGAGTTTAGTACCTTATGTCATTGAACAGACCAGCAGGGGCGAGAGAAATTATGATATTTATTCCCGTCTGTTAAAAGACAGAATTATCTTTTTAGGGGAAGAAGTAAATGAGACAACCGCAAGTCTTGTTGTTGCACAGCTTCTGTTTCTGGAATCGGAAGATCCGAACAAGGATATTCAGTTATATATCAATTCTCCGGGTGGAATGGTTACTGCCGGTATGGCAATTTATGACACCATGCAGTATATCAAATGTGATGTATCAACCATCTGTATCGGACTGGCAGCCAGCATGGGTGCGTTTCTTCTGGCTGGTGGTACAAAGGGAAAACGTTTTGCACTCCCTAATTCAGAAATCATGATTCATCAGCCTTCCGGTGGTGCAAAAGGACAGGCAACAGAGATTCAGATTGCGGCAGAGAATATTTTAAAGACAAAGAAACGTTTGAATGAAATTCTTGCTGCAAACACCGGTAAGCCATATGAGACAATTGCAGCAGATACGGAACGTGACAATTATATGTCCGCGCAGGAAGCTGCAGATTACGGCTTGATCGATGGAGTGATCACGAATAGATAGTTATGTGGAAACCTCCGGTCATTGCCGGAGGTATTTTTCATTTATAGGAGTAAATAAATTATGGCAGGAAAGAATGATGGCAAAATCCGCTGCTCTTTTTGCGGAAAAACACAGGATCAGGTCGGAAGAATGATTTCAGGTCCAAATGGTGCATTTATCTGTGATGAGTGTGTAGATATCTGCGCAGAGATCATTGAGGAAGAGAATCTGGAAGAAAAAGCTCCGGCTTCTGCAAAGGAAGAAATCAATCTGATTAAACCGGAAGAAATGAAAGCGTTTCTGGACGATTATGTAATCGGGCAGGATCAGGCAAAAAAGGTACTTTCGGTTGCGGTATACAATCATTATAAGAGAGTGCTTGCAGATCAGGAAAATGATGTGGAACTTCAGAAAAGCAATATTCTGATGCTGGGACCGACCGGTTCCGGAAAGACGCTTCTGGCGCAGACACTTGCCCGTGTACTTAATGTACCGTTTGCAATTGCAGATGCCACGACACTGACAGAGGCCGGTTATGTGGGAGAGGATGTAGAGAACATTCTTTTGAAGCTGATTCAGGCTGCAGATTATGATGTGGAGCGTGCACAGCACGGCATTATCTATATTGACGAGATCGATAAGATCACAAAGAAATCGGAGAATGTATCCATCACGAGAGACGTATCCGGAGAGGGTGTTCAGCAGGCATTACTTAAGATTCTGGAAGGAACGGTTGCATCGGTTCCGCCACAGGGAGGACGTAAACATCCGCAGCAGGAACTGATTCCGATTGATACAACAAATATTCTGTTTATTTGCGGCGGAGCATTTGATGGTCTGGAGAAAATTGTAGAGGCACGTATGGACGCTTCTGCGATCGGATTTAATGCAGAGGTGAAGTCAAAGTCTGACATCAATGTGGGGGATGCATTTAAGCGTGCACTGCCACAGGATTTTGTGAAGTTTGGACTGATTCCGGAGTTTATCGGACGTGTGCCGATTACCGTATCTTTAGATTCGCTGGATCGCGACGCATTGATCCGTATTTTAAAAGAGCCAAAGAATTCTCTGATCAAACAGTATACCAGACTTCTGGAACTGGATGGGGTAGGACTGGAATTTGAGGACAGCGCAATCGAAGCAATTGCAGATAAGGCATTAGAGCGCAAAACCGGAGCGCGTGGACTGCGTGCCATCATGGAAGCGGTAATGCTGGATCTGATGTATCGTGTCCCATCGGATGATTCCATCAGCAAGTGTGTGGTAGATAAAAAGATGGTGGAAAACAATCTTGCTTTAGATGGAGAAGAGATTCTTGGAATTGAGCAGGACCCGAAGAAAGAAGTAAAAGAAGAACTTGCTTCATAAAAAGACCGGATGCGTCTGGAAATATAGGAGCAGATACAAGTGGAAGATAAAATATTGACAATTCCGGCAGTGGCACTGCGGGGAATGACGATTTTGCCGGGCATGGTGGCTCATTTTGATATCAGCAGGGACAAATCCCTGCGTGCTGTCGAGGAAGCCATGAAAGGAGACCAGAAGCTTTTTATCGTCACACAAAAAGATACAGAGAAAGAAGATCCTCAGGGAGAAGATCTGTATGAAGTGGGGCTTCTGGCTGTGGTTCGTCAGGTCGTAAAATTACAGAAAAATATTATGCGTGTACTGATCGAAGGAATCGGGCGCGCAGAGATATATGAATATACACAGACAGCCGATTATATGCAAGCGCGTGTGATCGTGTATGATCAGGAAGACGATGAACAGCTTCCGGAGCAGGCAAAGTCTGCAATGCTTTTGAGTGTGCAGGAAACGTTTGCAAAATATGCAAGAGTACATGGCAAAATCGGGCAGGATGTGATGCGCCAGGTTCAGGAAGAGACGGATCTTTTAAAACTTCTTGATTATGTGGGAAACAGCCTTGTAATCAGTTATAAAAAGAAACAGAAACTGTTAGAGGCTGTCACGCTGACAGCACGTTATGAGGCGGTGCTTTCTTCTTTGCTGCAGGAGACAGAGATTCTGGCTTTAAAGCGTGATTTCCAGAAAAAAGTGCAGGAACATGTGGATAAAAACCAGAAAGATTACCTGCTTCGGGAGCAGATGCAGGTAATCCGGGAAGAGCTGGGAGAATCCAATACAGAAACCGATGCACAGGAGTATGAAAAGAAACTGCAGGAACTTCAGGCTTCCGGGGAAGTGAAAGCAAGAATTCATAAGGAGATTGAGCGTTTTCAGGGAATTTCAGGAAATTCATCCGAGAGTACGGTAAGCCGTGGTTATATCGAAACCTTACTGGAACTTCCGTGGGATGCAGTATCGGAGGATAACAAAGACTTAAAGCATGCGCAGAAGATTCTGGATGAGGATCATTACGGTCTCGAAAAGGTAAAGGAACGTATTCTGGAATTTCTTGCAGTCCGTAATCTGACCGGAAAGGGAGAGAGCCCGATTATTTGTCTGGTGGGGCCTCCGGGAACCGGAAAAACCAGCATTGCGCGTTCGATTGCCCGTGCGCTGGATAAAAAATATGTTCGTATTTCACTCGGAGGTGTGCGGGATGAAGCGGAGATCCGCGGACACCGCAGAACCTATGTGGGAGCAATGCCGGGAAGAATCGTCAATGGACTGCGGATGGCGGGAGTCAAAAATCCACTGATGCTGCTGGATGAAATTGACAAGATGAGCAGCGATTATAAGGGAGATACAGCTTCTGCCATGCTGGAAGTGCTTGACTCGGAACAGAATCATAAATTCCGGGATCACTATGTAGAGCTTCCGGTGGATCTGTCCGAGGTACTGTTTATTGCAAGTGCCAATTCCATGCAGGATATTCCGGGACCGCTTCTGGATCGTATGGAAATTATAGAAGTCAGCAGTTATACGGAAAACGAAAAGTTCCATATTGCAAAGGATCATCTGCTGGCGAAACAGTTTGAAAAAAACGGAGTTGCAGATGGCAAACTAAAGATTACGGACAAAGCGCTGCGAATGGTGATTTCTTCTTATACCAGAGAAGCAGGTGTACGTTCTCTCGAACGGCAGATCGGAGAAATCTGCCGCAAAGCAGCCCGCAGAATCTACGAGGGCGATGAGAAAATGATTCGTGTAACCGGCACAAATCTGGAAGATTTTCTCGGAAAACTGAAATATCGTCCGGAGAAGAAAAACAAAAAGAATGAAGTAGGCATTGTGCGCGGTCTGGCATGGACCAGTGTGGGTGGTGTAACTTTAGAGATTGAGGTGAATCTGATGCCGGGCAAGGGCAGTGTGGTGTTGACGGGAAAACTCGGAGACGTCATGAAAGAGTCTGCACAGACCGGAATCAGTTATATTCGGTCCATCAGTGAAGATTACCATATTGATCCGGAATTTTTCCAGAAACATGACATCCATATCCATGTTCCGGAAGGTGCGGTTCCAAAAGACGGACCGTCTGCCGGAATTACCATGGCAACCGCAATTCTTTCTGCGGTCACCGGGAAGCCGGTACGGGCAGATGTTGCCATGACAGGGGAAATTACACTGCGCGGACGTGTACTTCCGATTGGCGGATTAAAAGAGAAATTGCTTGCGGCAAAGAATGCCGGAATGAAGACGGTCTGTATTCCAAAAGAGAATGAACAGGATCTTGCCGAAATTTCGGAAGAGATCGTTGGAGATATGGAGATCATACCGGTAGAACATATGGATCAGGTAATTAAGGCTGCATTTGTATAATGCAGCCCAAATTCTTTTTGCAGGAGAATAAATATGATTATCAAAAATGTGAATTTGGAGACAGTTTGTGGAATTACAAGTGCGATTCCGGACAACCTATTGGATGAAGTGGCTTTTGCCGGAAAATCCAATGTGGGAAAGTCATCGCTGATCAATGCGCTGATGAACAGGAAATCGCTTGCGCGTACTTCTTCCCAGCCGGGAAAAACGCAGACCATAAATTTTTACAATGTCAATGAGGCAATGTATCTGGTGGACTTGCCGGGATACGGATACGCAAATGCAAATATTGAGATTAAGGCGAAATGGGGACAGATGATCGAAAATTATCTGCATACATCCAAACGGCTGAAAGCAGTTTTTCTTCTGATTGATATTCGTCATGAACCGTCGGAAAATGATCAGATGATGTATGAGTGGATGGTTCATCAGGGATTTGCGCCAATCATCATTGCAACAAAATCGGACAAATTAAAAAAGATGCAAATCCTGCAACATGTGCAAATGATAAAGGATATCCTGCAAGTGGAGCCGGGAACGATCGTTATTCCGTTTTCTGCGGAGTCAAAACAGGGCCGGGAAGAAATCTGGCAGATTGTAGAATCCGTTATTGAACTTCCGCAAGGGTACATCGAGGCGGAAAATGCCAAAAGAGAGGCAAAACAAAAGCAGCCGGCACCGCAGGAACCGAAGAAAAAAGAACGCTGGAAAAAGACAGACCGCCCGGTAGCCAAAAAGACACTTCGAAAAGAACAGAAAAAGAAAGTGAAAAAAAAGTAGAATGAAGAAAAAGTATTTGTATACTGCAATCATGCTTTTTGCCATTCTGGTGGCAGGAATGGGACTGACCGGATGGTACGTCAGCCAGACACAGGAACAGACGGATGGACAGGAACTGACGGTTGTGACTTCCTTTTATCCAATGTATATTGCGGCTGAGAATGTAATCGGGGATGCAGACGGAGTGCGTCTGGAAAATTTAAGTGAGCCGCAGACCGGCTGCCTGCATGATTTCCAGCTGACACCGGAAGATATGAAGTTACTCAGTACGGCGGATGTGTTTATCATCAATGGTGGTGGAATTGAAAGCTTTATGAAGGAAGTTGCAGAGGCTTACCCGAATCTGAAAATTATAGAAGCCTGTGAGAATATTTCTTTGCTCTCCGGGGAGGAGGACGATACACATCATCATGAGGGGGAAACAGAAGAAGAACATGCCCATGGGGATGTCAATGCCCACGCATGGATGAGCGTTTCTGCTTATGAGACACAGGTACAGACGATTGCCGATGGATTATCTGGAGCAGATCCGGAAAGAAGCAGTGCCTATCAGAATGGGGCAAAGGCATATCTGGAAAAACTGGACGGACTGAAAAAACGTCAGGAGAAATTAAAACAGGAAATTTCCGGTCAGTCGGTGATTCTGTTTCATGAAGCATATGCCTATGTCGCTGAGGACTATGGACTGCAGGTAAACTATCTGCTGGATCTCGATGAGGAACGGCAGGTCAGCGCAGGAGAAGTATCGGATGTGCTTTCTGCTGTCCGCAAGGGGCATGTAAAATACATTCTTGCAGAAGAACTGTATGGAAAGAGTATGGGAGATACGATCCGGAAAGAGTCCGATGCAAAGGTATTATATCTGGACCCGCTGAATCGCGGAACTTACGAAAAAGACAGTTATATTAACGGTATGAAAAAAAACATGGAGATACTTGAGGAGGCATTTTATGCGAAAGATCATTAGTCCGTGTGGATTTCACTGCATCAAGGTGAACCATCTGGGGGTGTGGTTCAGTGAGCAGGAAATCTTAAAAGATGTGAATCTTCATATGCACTGTGGATCGCTGAATGCGATTATCGGAAAAAACGGTGCCGGAAAATCGACATTGATCCGTGCCATGCTGGGGGACATCCCGCATACGGGAGATATTGAGTTTCGGGATACCAAAGACGGACGGATGCAGAATTTAAAAATCGGATATGTCCCGCAATCGATTAACATCGAAAAAAATACACCGGTCAGTGTCTATGACCTGCTAGCAAGCTATGAGTCGAGATATCCGGTGTTTCTGCCGAAAAACCGGAAATTATATGAAAAGATCAAAGAGCATCTGCGCATTTTTGAGGCAGAAGAACTGATCGACAAACAGGTTTGTAATCTGTCCGGAGGACAGCTGCAGAGAGTGCTTCTTGCACTGGCGGTGATGGATGAGCCGAATCTGCTGCTTTTGGATGAGCCGGTATCCGGAATTGACCAGAATGGCATGGAACTTTTTTTTAAAACGATGGATTATCTGAAAAAACATTATGACCTTGCGATTATTCTGATCTCACATGATCTGGATTACGTGGCAAGATATGCGGATCATGTAGTGCTTCTGGACAAGACGGTCCTCAGGCAGGGAACGGTAAAAGAAGTATACGAAAGTTCCGAATTTGAACGGATTTTTTCTGCGGGAAAAGAAGAAACATGGATAAAGGAGGATGAGACAAATGATTGATTGGACCTCCTGGATGGATTATGGTTTTATGAAGATGGCATTGGCCGCAATACTGATCATTACACCACTGTTTGGGCTGATGGGAACCATGATTGTCAATAAAAAAATGGCATATTTTTCGGATGCCCTGGGGCATTCCGCACTGACGGGAATTGCTGTAGGAGTGGTATGCGGAATTCCGGATACGAATATTTCCATGGTGATTTTTGCAGTTGTATTCGCGCTGCTGTTAAACAAAATCGGAAGCAGAAGTACCGTATCAACCGATACGATTATTTCGGTTTTTTCTTCCTGTTCGGTTGCGATTGGTCTGGCAATCCTGTCAAAAGGCGGAAATTTCAGTAAATATTCGAGTCTTTTAGTCGGGGATGTTCTGAGCATTACCAAAAAGGAAATCGGGTATCTTGTTATTATTTTTATCGTTACGATTTTGTTCTGGATCACCTGTTTTAACTGGCTGAATGCCATCTGTATTCACCGGGCACTGGCAAAGAGTAAGCGGATTCCGGTACAACTGATGGATTATGTTTTTGCGGTACTTGTAGCACTGATTGTCATGCTTTCCATCAAGTGGGTAGGTATTCTGATCATCAATGCATTGCTGATTCTTCCGGCGGCATCGAGCAGAAATCTGTCGGTAAACATGCGGGAATACCATGTCTTTTCGATAATTTTTTCCGTTTTCTCGGGCGTCATGGGGCTGATTTTGTCTTATTATACAAACGTTGCAACCGGCCCAATGATTGTAATTATCGCATCTGTGATCTATTTTGTGACTTATTTTTTCGGAAGAAAGTGGAAAGAATAACAGGGAGAATAGAATTTGACCGATTGTATTTTTTGTAGTACAATCGGTGTATACAAAATACTGAGGAAATACAAATGGATGAAATAACACTCAAAGCACTTGCAAAAATAAATCTGGGATTGGATGTGGTCCGGCGCAGGGAAGATGGATATCATGAAGTGCGCATGATCATGCAGACCATTCATCTGTACGATCTTCTGGAGATTCAAAAGATCCGGGAGCCGGAGATACAGATTGTTTCCAACCTCTCTTTTTTGCCGGTAAATGAAAATAATCTGGTCTATAAAGCGGCACGGCTGTTACAGGAAGAGTTTGCGCTTACAGATGGAATTTCCGTAAAACTGACAAAGAGAATTCCGGTAGCGGCGGGGATGGCAGGAGGAAGCACGGATGCTGCCGCCATGCTGTATGCGATGAATCAGTTGTATGATCTGGGATTGTCCCGCAGGGAACTGATGAAGAGAGGGGTACAGATCGGGGCAGATGTTCCTTACTGTCTTATGCGTGGAACGGCACTGGCAGAAGGAATCGGGGAAAAACTGACACAGCTTCCGCCGATGATCAAATGTCCGGTGCTGATTGCAAAACCATCCATTTCTGTATCGACCAAATTTGTATATCAGAACCTGAAGCTGGATGAACAGACGAACCATCCGGATATTGATGCACTGATGAAAGATATCCGGGAGAAAGATTTTGACGGTGTCTGTGCACATATGGGAAATGTACTGGAATCGGTTACGATACCAAACTATCCGGTAATTGCAGAGATCAAACAGCAGATGATGCGTTCGGGTGCAAAAGCTTCCATGATGAGCGGAAGCGGTCCTACCGTATTCGGTCTTTTTGAAGATGGAGAAACGGCAAAGCGTGCGCTGCGGGAAATGAAACGCTCCGGTCTTGCAAAACAGGTATATCTGACCACGATCTACAACAACAGGAGAAAGTAATAATTCACACAAACAGAAATGGAGACGATAACATGACAGATGATCTGACGCTCAATATGGACGCATATCTGCCACTGAGAGATGTTGTATTTAATACGTTAAGAGAGGCAATTTTAAAAGGAGATCTCAAACCGGGAGAGCGGCTTATGGAGTTACAGCTGGCAGCAAAGCTTGGGGTGAGCCGTACACCGATCCGTGAAGCCATCCGTATGCTCGAGCAGGAGGGACTTGCTGTAACCATGCCACGCAAAGGGGCAGAGGTTGCAAAGATGACGCTCAAAGATATGGAAGACGTTCTGGAAATCCGGGAGGCACTGGATGAACTTGCCGTAAAGATTGCATGTGATAAGATTTCGGAGAAAGAGCTGCAAAAACTTTTAGAAGTCAAAGATCAGTTTGAAAACAGTACAAAGACCGGAGATGTGAAAATGATTGCCGAGATGGATGTAAAATTCCACGATGTTATTTTTGAATCAACGGGAAATCCGAAACTCGTGACGTTATTGAACAATCTGCGGGAGCAGATCTACCGATACCGTGTGGAATATATCAAAAATCCGGACAATTATCCGGTATTGATCGCAGAACATAATGCGATTGCGGAGGGACTGAAAAACAGGGATAAAGAAGCGGCAACGCTTGCCATGCACAAGCATGTAAAAAACCAGGCAGTGGCGGTAAAGAGCGTAATCCAGTGTCAGGATGAAACAGAAAATGAATAGTTTATGTAACAGATGGAAATAGTAAGGACAGATACCTTTTGGTGTCTGTCTTTTTTTAGGTATACAGGCACCTTATGGGATGAAAAGAGATAGGAATGTAAAAATGGAGCATACAAAAATTTCGACCGATATTGAGCAGAATATAAAACAGTTTCAACAGCTGTTTGCAGACAGTGCAGATATTAAAATGAAGGAAATGCGTCTGGGAAAAGGAAAAAGAAGACGCTGTTTTCTGGCATATATTGAGGTGGCAGTCAGCAATATGCTGCTGGAAACGACGGCTTTGGGGAGACTGCTGGCGGCATTATCGGAGCTGCCGGACAGAGACTTAAATCAGGTACTCAATGAGAATGCGATGGGGATTTCAGATGTGACACCGTACGATACCATAGAGGATGCAGCACAGGGGATGCTCACAGGGGATGCAATCCTTTTTGTGGATGGATACGGACATGCATTAAAGATTGCCGACAAAGGATATCCCGGCATGGGGGTGCAGGAACCGGATTCGGAAAAAGTAATCCGCGGTTCGAAGGAGGGATTTACCGATTCCATCAAAACGAATACGGCACTGATCCGTAAGCGTGTGCGATCAACACGGGTTAAAGTAGAAGAAGTACAGGAGGGGGTGCGTTCGCACACGGCAATTGACCTGGTGTATATGGCAGATCTGAAATATGAATCCGTGCTGCGTCAGATCCGGGAAAAAATTACAGAATATGAGATTGACGGGGTCATGGACAGCGGAATCTTAGAGCAGCTGGCGGAAAAGAAATGGTATTCACCGTTTCCACAGTTTCAGACGACGCAGAGGCCGGACCGGGCAGCACTTGCAGTGCTGGAGGGGAGAATCGTATTGTTATGCGACAATTCTCCGGTCGCTCTCATTCTGCCGACAGACCTGAATTCTTTTCTGAAGACGAGTGATGACTATTATAATCGCTTTGGTGTGGCAACGTTTGCACGGATTTTGCGTTACATGGCAGCTTTTTTTGCCATGACACTCCCCGGACTGTATCTGGCGGTGACAAATTTTCACACACAGATTCTGCCGACACCGCTTTTGTTATCCTTCTGGGAGGCACGGATCGGTGTGCCTTTTCCGGCGGCACTGGAGGTCATTCTCATGGAGATTTCTTTTGAACTGTTGCGGGAGGCGGGAGTCCGACTGCCGGGGGCAATGGGAAATACGATCGGAATTGTCGGAGGTCTGATTATCGGGCAGGCAGCTGTGGATGCCAACCTTGTCAGTCCGATTGTGGTGATCGTGGTTGCGTTTACCGCGCTTTGTTCCTTTTCCATTCCGAATGAAGAATTTGCTTTTTCATTCCGGATATTGAAATTTTATGTGATTGTCCTGTCCGCATGGCTTGGATTTTTCGGATTTTTGATTGCACTGCTTACGGTGTTCATCCATCTGTCGCGGCTGGAAAGCTTTGGGATTCCGTATCTCATGCCGTTTGTGGGGGCAGATGTCAATGATTATCATGATGAACGCGACAGTATCTGGCGTGCACCACTGAAAAAAATGGTGCGAAGACCCATTTATGCAAAACGTGGGGAGCGGATACGTCTGCGGAAAAAATAGGCTGAGTAAACAGTAACGGAGGAACGATATGTTTTCAAATAATAACCGGATATCAACGCGGCAGGTGTTCCGGCTGTTTGTGTTCGATTTTGTAGGGGAAAGTACGCTGATTCTGCCCTCACAGCTGGCGGCATTTGCGGGAAATGACGGTCTGGCATCCATTGTGCTGGGCGGCATTATGGGAAGCCTGTATCTGTGGTATCTTGCATATGTTTTAAAAAAGATGGAAACGGATCTGGTCACTTATATGGAACGGATTCTGCCGGCATGGATGAAAAAAATTTTTCTGGTGTTACTGCTGGTCTATTTTACCGGTATGGCAGGATACGGGGCATATATCTTTTCGGACGTGATACAAAAGGGGCTGATTGCAGGGGAGTCGTTTCCCCTGATTCTGATTCTGGTATTGCTGACGGCAGGATATGCCGTGTGTGGCGGGATTGAAAGCCGTGCACGGGTGTATGAGATTTTGTTTGTCGTTTTGTTTGTACTTCTTGCAGGAATGCTTTTGATTGCGGCGGGGGATCTGGAGATGGAATATCTGTATGGCTTTTTTCAGGCAGATACCGGGTCGGTGATGAAAGGAAGTCTGGCAGTCTTTTTTTGTCTGATGCCATTGTTTCTGCTTGCATTTTTTCCCTCCTATGTGCAGAAAGCAAAATGGGGGAAGCTGGTGCATGCCGTGCATGCGGCAATGTGGTTTGCCATAGGTGTTCTTGCGGTTTTGTATGTGATCCTGCTGGGCAGTTTTGGGAGCCGTTCCCTAACGACCATGAAATATCCGGCAATTACGCTGATGAGCAGTATCCATCTGAGGGGAAGTTTTTTGAAGCGGCTGGATGCCTTTATGATCGCCATCTGGTTTTTTACGCTGTTTGCACTTGTGACTGTGTTTTTGTTTTATGCACAGGAACTGGTACAGAAACTGCGGAAAAAAGATACGCATAAAAAATGGTATCTCTGTGGGGTGATGGTTGCCGTTTTCGGGGTGGCAGAAATGCTCCACCAAAGCAGCCATGGGGAATGGTTCCGGGATTATCTGCTGTATATCGGAATCCCGTTGTTTTTGTTCCTGCCATTGTTTGTACTATTGTGGGGAAAGGGGAAAAAACGGCATGAAGGGTAAAATAAAAAAATATGTTGCACTGGTATTGTCTGTGCAGCAGCTGCTTTGCGGATGCAGTGCCACAGAACTCGAAGACCGCTGTTTTCCAATGATAGCGGTTGTGGACGAAAAGGATGGACAGATTTCTTTTGGTTATGGATTTCCCAAGCTGAGCCAGAAGGATAATACGGATCTGGAAGAGGCGCGTGTGAATATCGCGCCTGTCACGGGAAAGACGATGGAAAGCTGTGTGCAGACCTATGATAGCCGGCTGGAAAAACTGGCAGACTGCAATCATATGAAAGTGCTTGTCTTCGGGGAAAATCTGATGGAGGATACCGGACGGTATGCGGATGTTCTTTCTTATCTGAAACAAACCGGACTTTTCCCAAGAAACATCTATGTATGTGTGGCGGAAGATCCATTGGCATTGTTTGAGACAGAAGAAGATCTGCCACAGGATCTGGGAAGTTATCTGGAACAGTATCTGCAGAATCAGGAATCCGCGGGATCAGGAAAACTGTTTAAGCTTGGCAGGCTGCTGGACGAGAAGGAAAACCATATCCTGCAGATTATGCTGCCATATCTGGAAACAGAAGACCATATCATCTTCTGGAAAACCATGTACCGCGTACCGGATGACAGGTTTTTGTATAAACAGGAAAAATAATGGAAATGCTCTTACTATCAGAGGAAAGAGAGTGTGGGAAAATGAAAAAGAAAAAAATCATGTTTATCATTTTATGTATGTTAACGGTTCTTGCTGCGGGAACTGCGCACGCAACAGAAAAGGAAAGGGTGGACCCACTGCAGCCGGCAATTGCAGAAAAAATACTGCGGTTTCATGTACTGGCAAACAGTGATGCCAAGGACGACCAGAATGTGAAACTAAGGGTCCGGGATGCGGTGGGGCATATGCTTGGGCAAAAACTAAAAAAGGTAACAGACAGGGCGCAAACCGAAAAAATTGTGCAGGACCATATGGACGAAATTATAGAAACAGCGGAAAAAACGCTGCGCCAAAACGGCTATACATATGGTGCCAGCGCAAGACTTGCCAATGTGGATTTCCCTGTGAAAACGTATGGGGATTATACGTTTCCTGCAGGCAAATACCGTGCATTGCAGATTACACTGGGAAAAGGAGAAGGACATAACTGGTGGTGTGTGCTGTATCCGAACATGTGTTTTCAGGGATCAGTATATGAGGTTATGGATGAATCTTCCGGTGAGGAGCTGCGTGAAGTTTTGACACAGGAAGAATATGCAGATGTGTTTGATTCTGGAAAAATGCAGATCCGGTGGAAATTCCTTGATTATTTCCGTTAAACTGGTTATGATAATGAAGCACGCCAATGTGCGTTAAGATATCAAGGAAAAGAAGGAAATGACTATGACAAAAGACGTATTATTGTCCATTAAGGGATTGCAGATCGGGGAAAATGAACAGAATGACACGATAGAAGTGATTTCTCCGGGAGATTATTATTTTCGGAATGGCAAGCATTTTTTTATGTATGAGGAAGTCATGGAAGGTCAGAAAGAATCTACCCGAAACATGATTAAGGTCAGGGACAATTATATGGAACTGACGAAAAAGGGTGCCGTCAACGTTCATATGATTTTTGAAAAAAATAAAAAGAATATTACATACTACAATACACCGTACGGCAGTCTGCTGGTGGGAATTGATGCCTACCGTGTGGATGTGCAGGAGAAAGAGGAAGAGATTACGGTTGAGGTGGAATATGCGCTGGAGATAAACAATGAGCATCTGGCGGACTGCCATATCCGGATTCTGGCAAATCCGAAACAGGACCCGGCATTCAAACTTGTCAGATAAACAGACGTAAGTAATGAATATGCACGAAAACAAACGAAAATGAACGAAAAAATTGTTAAATATTGTGAAAAAATGCTGAGTTGTGGTATAATGTAAAAAATGATAACAGAGGGGGAAATCATTATGAATACGGAACACAGGCAGCAGAAAATTTCTTTCTGGCATTCCATGAAAACGCAGTTTATTGCGGTAGTGATTCTTGTGGCGGCAGTGATTGTAATATTGTATACACTCATGATTATGCCTGGGGTAAAGAGCAATATCCGCAGTATCTATTCCAACTATCTGCTGGATCTTTCCATTTCGTATGGACGGGAGATGGAAAGTGCCATGCAGGTAAATATTGATCTTTTAGATAACCCGGAAGCTGCACAGGACATTTTACAGCAGATAGATGTCGCAGGAGCCAAGACAGCTTATGCCTATCTGGTTGGATTTGACGGAACGATGCTGTATCATCCTACCGCTGAGAAAATCGGACAGCCGGTAGAAAACGAGGCTGTCAAAAAGATGCTCAAAGAGATACAGGGGGGAAGTATCCCAAAACCGGAGACTGTGCAGTATGTATTTCAGGGGGAGAAAAAATTTTCCGCATGTTATACCAGCAAAAAACAGTTTATCCTTGTAGTCACGGCGGATGATGCAGAGCTTCTTGCACCGGCATTAATGCTGGAGCAAAGGGGAATCCTGATTTCCGGTGTGCTGCTGTTGCTCGGGGCTTTGGCAGCGTTTGTTTTTGCAACACGGATTACACGTCCGTTATCAAAGATTACAGATTCCGTGAACCGGATTGCACAGCTGGATCTGCGAAACGATCAGGTACTGGAACAATGTGCCGCACATCGTGGGGAAGTCGGAAGCATTGCAAATGCCGTGCTTCGGATGAAAGAGGCTCTGACGGAAATTGTACAGAAGATACGGCAGCAGAGTGGACAGTTGTTTGATGCGTCGGAAACGTTAAACAGTAATGCGGTAAAGACAGCAGGAAACGTAAATAATGTGGAGACCGCAGTAAATGAGATTGCAACCAGTGCAACCAGTCAGGCACAGGAGACTCAGGGGGCAACCGAGTCCATTATTTCCATGGGTACGATGATTGAGGATTCTACAAGCCAGGTAAAATCCATGAACGAGACGGCAGATGTGATGAATGAGTCCGGACAGATAGCCAAAAAGGCACTGGAAGAACTGGGAGAAATCAATGAGAGGGCAACCGAGTCCATCAATGTGATTTATGAACAGACCAATACAACGAATGATTCTGCCTTGAAGATCAAGGATGCAACATCGCTGATTGCTTCCATTGCAGATGAAACCAATCTGCTGTCACTCAATGCTTCCATTGAGGCTGCCAGGGCAGGAGAGGCAGGAAAAGGTTTTGCGGTGGTGGCAGCACAGATCCAGAAGCTGGCAGAACAGTCCAACGAATCTGCCAAGCGGATTGAGGATATTATCCGTGAACTGCTGAAAGATTCCGAAACTGCAGTACATACGATGGAAGATGTGAAGGAAATCATGCAGGAGCAGAACGAAAAAGTGAAAAAGACGGCAGAAGTTTTTGAACAAATGCATGAAGGTGTCAATTTGTCCATCCATGGAATGGTATCCATAGAAGAACAGACACAAAAGATTGAGGATGCAAGAAATAAGATTGTAGATACGGTACAGAGTCTGTCGGCAATCGCAGAGGAAAATGCGGCAAGCACACAGGAGACTTCGGCTTCCATGATGGAAATTGGTTCGGTTATCAATGATATCAGCCAGAATGCAGAGAACCTTAAAAATATTGCAGAGGTTCTGGAAAGGAATATGCAGCTGTTTCAGATGGAAGAATCATGATTTGTGGAACAACGGTATAGAATCTGCATGAAAAGAAAAGGCTTATCTTCCCGGTGGGGAAGATAAGCCTTTTCCTGTTTTTTCCTGTAAACACATTATTTCTTTTTGCTGCTGGAACCGGATTTGGATTCTTTCAGCCGGGCATTGGCTTCATTGTACTTTTCTTGAAGCTTTGCACGGAATCCTTTTTTCTTTTTGACCGGTTTTTCCAGCGGTCCACGGAGTCCGCGTACGCCTGTGATATAAAGACCACTGACGGTTGCCTTGACTTCTTTCTTGACCGGAATGTCATCGTAGATCTGCTCGTCTGCGATCAGTGTCATGACTCTTGGTCCGACTTTGGCTTTTACGATTGGAAGTTTGGCGCGCTGCATGAGTTTGTTTGCCTGTTCCATTACCTGTGAAGGAAGGCCGGCATCTTTCATTTTCATTCGTTTTTTGTCGATGATCAGCATCGTCACTGTCTGCGCAGCGGCTTTCATCTGCTCATCCTGTTCTTCTTTTTTCTTCTGTGCTTTCTTTCCGAGAAAGTACAGGACAATCATAGCGGCTACCAGAATAATGGCAATCACTAATAATACGATTCCTATTGGTTTCATCGTGGATTTCCTCCTCTATATACTAAAATTTATTGTAGCAAAGATTTCTGTAAAAATCAACGTTTACTGTTTGTATTTTCTATGGATTTATGGTATGTTTAATTAGTTGTAAAAGGAAAGAAAGAAGGATTTGGGACATTATGAAGAAAAGAGTGGTTATACTTTTTTTGTGCATGACGATGGTATTATCCATGGGAGCATGTGGTACAGACAGTGATAAAAAGGCAAGTACCCAGCAGGGAACACAGGAGACGGCAAGTGAAGTGTTTGACGGACCGCACAGCGCACAGATGAAGCTGGATCTGTCAAAACTTGTGACGAAACTTGCAGATTATAAAGGGATTGATGTTACAATCTCCGGAAATTATGATGTGACAGATGATCAGGTGGAGCAGAATCTGATGTCACTGCTTTCATATTACGGAATCACCGGAGTTGAGGTAAAAGACCGTGATACGGTTCAAAAGAATGATTATGTCAAGGTGGATTATACCGGATATCTCGACGGGGATGCATTTGATGGCGGTTCTGCGACAGACACAATGATTGATGTGGCGAACAACTGTGATGCCACACAGAAGACAAATTACATTGATGGATTCAGTGATGGGCTTGTCGGCGCAAAAGTCGGGGAAGAAGTAAGTTCGGATGTGACATTCCCGGAGAATTACCAGTCTTCGGATCTGGCGGGAAAGAAAACAACGTTTAAATTCAAAATCAAGGGAATTTATAAGCCGGTTACCATGGACACGCTGACCGATGACATGGTAGCAGATGCATTTACCGAGCAGAAGATCACCACGAAAAAGGATCTGGTTGCATATGTACGGCAGGTACTCGAAAAGCAGGCCGCAAATTCCAAGTCTCAGGCAAGTATCAGCGCAGTTGAAGATGATCTGCTGGATAAATGTAAAGTGACAATTCCGGATGAGTATCTGGATGCGCGTCTGCAGGAATATCAGCATGAATTTGAAGCAGACAACTGCAATGATACACAGACTCTGGAACAGTATGCCAAGAATAACAATACCACCGTGGATGATATGAAAAAACAGTGGAAAGAACTGATGATCAAGCAGATCAAAATTGAATTTATCTTTGGACGGATTGCGGAAAAAGAAAATATTACAATCAGTGATGATGATTTTAAGTCATTTGTAGATTATCTGGTAAGTTCAGGCAACAGCCAGATGGCAGATGAAAATGCGGTATATAAATATTATGGTGGTGGAAATAAAGAGGATGGAAAGAAAACACTTCGTCAGCTGTATGTGGTCAATCAGGCGATTTCGTATGTTGTGGAGAAAGCCAATATTACCGTAGAACCGGATACACAGACGACAGAGTCATCGGAAAACTAAAGGGTTCAATAAAAACAACTAAGGGATAGATTAGATTTTTAACGGAGGGACAGTATGGAATTAGTAAATGTCAGAGAGATTTTCAAAAATACGATCAGATATGAAAATCAGCAGGTAACAATCGGCGGATGGGTAAGAAGTAACCGTAATTCCAAAAATTTTGGATTCATTGTAGTGAATGACGGTACCTTTTTTGAGCCGATTCAGGTTGTATATGGAGATGGTCTGGAGAATTATGAGGAGGTCTGCAAGATTAATGTCGGAGCAGCAGTCATTGTAAAAGGACAGCTGGTGCCTACGCCGGAAGCAAAACAGCCGTTTGAGATCCAGGCAGCAGAGGTAACCGTGGAAGGTGCTTCCACACCGGATTATCCGTTGCAGAAGAAGCGTCACACGTTTGAATATCTGCGTACCATTTCACATCTGCGTCCGAGAACCAATACGTTTGAGGCGGTGTTCCGTGTACGTTCCCTGTGTGCATATGCGATTCACAAGTTTTTCCAGGAGCGCGATTTCGTTTATGTGCATACTCCGCTCATCACAGGAAGTGACTGCGAGGGTGCCGGGGAAATGTTCCAGGTAACAACGCTTGATTTAAAAGATGTGCCGAAAAAACAGGATAAAACCGTGGATTATACTAAGGATTTCTTTGGAAAACCTACCAATCTTACCGTATCCGGTCAGTTAAACGGAGAAACCTATGCGATGGCATTTAAAAATATTTATACGTTTGGACCGACTTTCCGTGCGGAAAATTCAAACACAACCAGACATGCGGCTGAGTTCTGGATGATTGAGCCGGAGATCGCATTCGCAGATCTCGAAGATGATATGATGCTTGCGGAAAGCATGTTAAAGTATGTGATCAATTATGTGATTGAACATGCACCGGAAGAAATGGCATTTTTCAATAATTTTGTGGACAAAGGTCTGCTGGATCGTCTGGAGAACGTAGTAAACAATGATTTTGCACGGGTGACCTACACAGAAGCAATTAAGATATTGTCAAAACACAATGACAAGTTTGATTATAAGGTATCCTGGGGCTGTGATCTGCAGACCGAGCATGAGCGTTACCTGACCGAACAGATTTATAAGAGACCGGTATTTGTAACCGATTATCCGAAGGAAATCAAGGCATTTTACATGAAACTCAATGAAGACGGAAAGACAGTTGCAGCAGTAGACTGCCTTGTTCCGGGAATCGGAGAGATCATCGGCGGAAGCCAGAGAGAGGACGATTATGATAAACTTCTGGCACGTATTCAGGACATGGGGCTGAAAGAGGAAGATTACAAGTTTTATCTGGATCTGCGCAAATACGGATCAGCCAGACATGCCGGATTCGGTCTTGGATTTGAGCGTTGCGTGATGTATCTGACGGGTATGGCAAATATCCGCGATGTCATTCCGTTCCCTAGAACCGTAAATAACTGCGAACTGTAAAATGGAATAAAAGAGCCGTATTTCCCATAAACTCTAAGGAGGACAATTTCCGGAGAAGTATGTGTGGAGAATGGGCAGGAACAAATAAATAATAAAACAGGAAGAAACGTCGCAAAGTTTGCAGGCTGCTTTATAGGCACATGTCTGCTCTCCGCGGCGCTTTTTCTGTTATGGTGCGGGATTTCCTATTCCATGAGATTGTCGGTGGAACTGATCCGGGTGGGAATTACGGCATGGTATGCGCTTTCCGGTCTCATCGGTGGAAAAATCCTGCGCGCATGTAAATGTGGTGCCATACCTTTTTGCGCAGTTATGCTGGGAGGCTTTTTTTTCGGGATTCTGTATGTCTGTTCCTGCATACGGGAACAGCACTGGATTGCGCTGGAGGGAGAAAACCTGACGATTCTGATTTTGTGTACGGCAGCGGCACTGCTGGGAAGCGTGCGGTGGAAAAAGAAGTAAGGGCTGTGTGACTGTAAAAAAAGACTTTCCTTATGGTGACCACTGTGCTATAATAATACAGATAGACGGGAAATCCAAAAAAACAGACAAAGGAGAGATTCTCATGAAGCATGTAAAGACATTAAATACAAGAAAGTTACAGAACACAATCAAGACAGGTGGATGTGGCGAGTGCCAGACATCATGCCAGTCTGCATGTAAGACATCCTGTACAGTAGGAAACCAGACCTGCGAGAAGTGTAAGTAATCACGGAGTGATTACTTACACAGCCCGAACGCTAAGGTAAGAAAAATAAGGCATAATAAAGCCGCGTGCGTAGCGCGCGGTTTTATTATGTTTAGGAAAGAGAGGAAATATTATAGTGGTTCATCAGTTTAAGAACAATGGCTATGATATTGTATTAGACGTAAACTCCGGTGCCATTCATGTGGTGGATGATGTGACTTATGATGTGATCGCATTATTTGAAGATCACTCCAGGGAAGAGATCATTGCCCAGTTACAATCCCGGTATCCGGAACAGGAGATTGCAGAAGCAATCGAAGAAACAGAGCAGTTAAAGGAGCAGGGAGACCTGTTTACGGAAGATGCTTACGAACAGAAGATTTTTGATTTTAAGAAGCGCCCGACGGTAGTAAAGGCATTGTGTTTACATATTGCACATGACTGCAATCTGGCATGCCGCTATTGCTTTGCGGAAGAGGGCGAATATCATGGAAGAAGAGCCCTGATGTCTTATGAGACAGGAAAACAGGCACTTGATTTCCTGATTGCAAACTCCGGAAACCGGAAAAATCTTGAAGTGGATTTCTTCGGAGGAGAGCCACTCATGAATTTTGATGTGGTAAAACAGTTGGTTGCCTATGGACGGGAACAGGAAAAGCTGCATGACAAGCATTTCCGTTTTACGCTGACAACGAACGGGGTGTTGCTAAATGACGATATCATGGAATTTGCAAATAAGGAAATGGACAATGTCGTTTTAAGTATTGATGGAAGAAAAGAAGTGAATGACCGTATGCGTCCGTTCCGGAAGGGGGCGGGAAGCTATGACCTGATCGTTCCGAAGTTCCAGAAACTTGCAGAAAGCCGGAATCAGGAGCGTTATTATGTCCGCGGTACCTATACCCATTTCAACACCGATTTTTCCAAGGATGTACTGCATCTGGCCGATCTGGGATTCAAGCAGATTTCTGTGGAGCCGGTTGTCGCACAGCCGACCGATGAATATGCACTGCAGGAAGAGGATCTTCCGGTTCTCTTTAAAGAATATGATAAACTGGCAGCGGAGATGGTCCGCCGTAACAGAGAAGGAAATTCTTTCAACTTCTTCCATTTCATGATTGATCTGGAAGGTGGACCTTGTGTGTACAAGCGTCTGTCCGGATGTGGTTCCGGAACGGAATACCTTGCGGTCACACCGTGGGGAGATCTGTATCCGTGCCACCAGTTCGTCGGAAATGAAGATTTTCTGATGGGAAATGTCTGGGATGGCGTGAAAAACACGAATCTGCAGGACGAGTTTAAATGCTGCAATGTCTATGCAAAAGAAAAGTGCCGTAAATGCTTTGCCAGATTTTACTGTAGTGGGGGATGTGCTGCAAATTCGTACAATTTCCACGGAACCATCACAGATGCTTATGATCTGGGATGTGAACTCCAGAAGAAACGTATTGAATGCGCAATCATGATAAAAGCTGCGGAAGCGGAAAATTAAAGGAATAGGAAGGAAGCAAACATGAAAAAAAGCAAGGGCGTCGCTATAATCGCGATTATCTTGGCCTGTCTGATCGGACTGGGATATTACACGAGCACGATTATGTCTGCGACAAGCACAAGTCAGAAAAAAACTGACAACAAGACGGAAGCCGAAGGTATTAAACTTGGTCTTGATCTTTCCGGTGGTGTGTCCATTACTTACCGGATCAAGGATAAGAATCCATCCAAGAAAGATATCAATGATACGGTAGCAAAGCTTGAAGAGCGTGCCGAGAGTTACAGTACCGAGTATGCGGTATATCCGGTCGGCGATGACCGTATTACGGTAGAAATTCCCGGTGTCTATGATGCAAATGCCGTACTTGAGGATCTGGGAAGCCCGGGATCGCTGTATTTTATCGTACAGAAAGATTCGGACGGTAATGAAAACTACAGTTATGACAGTTCCACAGGGGAATACAAACTGAATTATGACATTCAGAATCTGGTTGACAATGGTTCTGTAATCATGGACGGTAATGATGTAAAGTCTGCCAATGCAGCGTATAACCAGTCTTCCTCTACCAGTACCAAGGAGCCGGTTGTTCAGCTGACATTAAAGAAAAAAGCAGCAGATGTGTTTGGAGAGGCAACCACAAAGGCAGCTTCTTCCGGAGAATCTATCGGTATTTACTATGATGATCATTTCATCAGTGTACCGAAAGTAGAGAGCGCAATCAAAGACGGAAGCTGTGTCATCAACGGTATGTCTGATTATGATGAAGCGGAACAGCTTGCAACATTTATCCGTGTAGGTGCGATCAACTTAAAGCTCGAAGAGATGGAATCTTCCGTAGCAGGGGCACAGCTGGGTGGAAAAGCACTTTCTTCCAGTGTCAAGGCAGCCATCATCGGTCTGATCCTTGTGATGCTTTTCATGATCTTAAATTACAGCTTATCTGGTGTGGTTGCATCCATTGGTCTTGCCATTTATACAACCGTAACGGTAGCTCTGATTTATCTGTTTGAAATTACGCTGACACTTCCGGGTATCGCGGGTGTTATCCTCGGTATCGGTATGGCGGTGGATGCGAACGTTATTATTATCTCACGTATCCGTGAAGAGATTGCAGCAGGAAAGTCCGTACTGACATCCATCAAAACAGGTTACAAAAAGGCCATGTCTGCCATCATTGACGGTAACGTGACCACCTTTATTGCGGCACTGGTGCTGATGTGGCTTGGTTCCGGAACCGTTAAGGGATTTGCATATACACTGATTATCTCCCTGATTGTTTCCATGTTCACTGCACTTGTCATTTCAAGACTGTTAAATCTGGCATTTTATGCGGTTGGATGCAGAAACGAGAAATTATACGGACGTGCAAAAGAACATAAGACCATCGATTTTATGAAGCATCGCTGGGTATGTTTTATCCTTTCCCTCGTTGTGATCGTAGCCGGATTTGTTGGAATGATCGGTTACGGAGCAGCTGGAAAGGGATCTTTGAATTTCAGTCTGGAATTTAAGGGTGGTACATCCATCTCCGCAGATTTTGGTAAGGATTATACCGTTGAACAGGTAGAGGACAAGATTGTACCGGAAGTCGCAAAGGTTATTAATGATAATGCGATCCAGGCAAGTACCGTATCCGGCAGCAATGTTGTGACAATCAAGACAAAGACACTGAGCTTGAGCGAACGTGAAGAAGTAAATCAGATGCTTGTGGACAAGTTTGGTGTGGATGAATCCACAATCGAGAGCCAGAGTATTGGTTCTACCATCAGTAATGAGATGCGTTCCAATGCGGTCAAGGCACTGATCGTTGCATGTATTTTCATGCTGTTTTATATCTGGTTCCGTTTCAAGGACATCCGTTTCGCCGGAAGTGCGATTATTGCACTGGTACACGATGTACTTGTTATGCTGACAGGTTATGCATTGATCCGTATTTCTGTAGGTAATACATTTATTGCCTGCATACTTACAATTGTCGGATATTCCATCAATGATACCATTGTTATCTTTGACCGTATCCGTGAGAACATGCAGGGAATGAAGAAACAGACACCGGAAACACTGGCAGAGGTGGCAAACCGGTCTCTGACACAGACACTTTCCCGTTCACTGAATACCTCCATTACAACCATCATCATGGTATTGCTGCTGTTTATCCTCGGAGTATCTTCCATCCGTGAGTTTGCATTACCGCTTATGATTGGACTGATCAGTGGTACGTATTCTTCCATCTTTATTGCAGCTGCATTATGGTATGTCATGAAACTGCATCTTGGCAAGGACAAATTGTTAAAACCAGCAGTAGCAAAGACAAAAAAGAAATAAATATTAAAAAACAGGGGAGCTGCACGGCAGCTCCCGTTTGTTTTCTAAGGAGTGGAATGGTTGCATTGCACCGAAGAATTCGGTATAATGGGGAAAAAGAGTTGAAAAGGAGAATATTATGTACACACTGGAAGATATACATGCAGTAGATCCTGAAATTGCAGCAGCGATCACTGCAGAGTTTGACAGACAAAACAGCCACATTGAGCTGATCGCATCGGAAAACTGGGTGAGCCCGGCGGTTATGTCTGCAATGGGAAGTATTCTGACCAACAAATATGCAGAAGGGTATCCGGGAAAGCGTTATTACGGCGGATGTGAGTGCGTGGATGTAGTTGAGGAACTGGCAAGAGAGCGCGCAAAGAAACTGTTTGGCTGTGAGTACGTCAATGTACAGCCGCATTCCGGTGCACAGGCAAACATGGCAGTACAGTTTGCCATTTTAAAGCCGGGTGATACCATTATGGGAATGAATCTCGATCACGGCGGACATCTGACACACGGTTCACCGGTGAATTTTTCCGGTACGTATTTCCATGTGGTACCTTATGGAGTCAACGATGAGGGATTTATTGACTATGATAAAGTAAGAGAGATTGCACTGGAATGCAAGCCAAAGATGATTATTGCAGGTGCATCTGCATATGCACGTACCATTGACTTTAAGAAATTCCGTGAGATCGCAGATGAAGTGAATGCGGTGCTTATGGTAGATATGGCGCACATCGCAGGACTGGTAGCCGCAGGGCTGCATCCAAGTCCAGTTCCATACGCAGATGTGGTAACCACTACAACACACAAGACACTGCGCGGACCTCGTGGAGGAATGATCCTCTGCAGTGATGAGGTAAACAAAAAGTATAATTTCAATAAAGCTATCTTCCCGGGAACACAGGGAGGACCGCTGATGCATGTGATCGCTGCAAAAGCAGTCTGCTTTGAGGAGGCATTAAAGCCTGAGTTTAAAGAATATCAGACACAGATCGTTAAGAATGCACAGGCACTCTGCAAGGGATTACAGGCGCGTGACATTAAGATCGTATCCGGTGGAACAGACAATCATCTGATGCTGGTTGACCTGACTCCATATGAGCTGACCGGAAAAGTTGTGGAGAAACTTCTTGACAGTGCGCATATTACTGCCAATAAGAATACGATTCCAAACGATCCACAGAAACCATTCGTGACAAGTGGAATCCGTCTGGGAACACCGGCAGCTACATCCAGAGGATTAAAAGAGGACGATTTTGATCAGGTAGCTGAGGCAATTGCCATGCTCATCAAAGAGGGTGAGCCGGCTGTTGAGAAGGCAAAAGCCATCATTAAAACACTGACCGATAAATATCCGCTGCAGCCGATGCATTAATAGGAGGAACCATGATAGATTTAAAATTTTTAAGAGAAAATCCGGATGTTGTAAAAGAAAACATCAAAAAGAAATTTCAGGATCATAAGCTTCCGCTTGTGGACGAGGTAATAGAACTGGATGCAAAGGCCCGGGCTGCGCAGTCTGAGGCAGATGAGCTGCGTGCCAGCCGTAATAAACTTTCCAAGCAGATTGGTGCCTTAATGGGACAGGGAAAGAAAGACGAAGCAGAAGAAGTCAAAGCACAGGTAGCTGCAAATGCTGCCCGTTTGTCTGAGTTAGAGGCACAGGAGAAGGAACTTTCCGAAAAAGTGACAAAGATCATGATGACAATTCCAAATATCATTGATCCATCCGTACCGATTGGAAAGGATGACAGCTGCAACGTGGAGATCGAAAAATTCGGTGATCCATATGTTCCGGATTTCGAAATCCCATATCATACGGATATTATGGAGCGTTTTGACGGAATTGATCTCGATGCTGCCGGAAAGGTTGCCGGAAACGGATTTTATTACCTGATGGGGGATATCGCAAGAATTCATTCTTCGGTAATCGCTTATGCAAGGGATTTCATGATCAACCGCGGATTTACTTACTGTGTTCCGCCATTTATGATCCGTTCCAACGTTGTGACCGGTGTTATGAGTTTTGACGAGATGGATGCCATGATGTACAAGATCGAGGGGGAGGATCTCTATCTGATCGGTACATCCGAACATTCCATGATCGGTAAATTCATTGATACCATCAACGATGAGGAGAAGCTTCCATATACACTGACCAGTTATTCCCCATGTTTCCGTAAGGAAAAGGGAGCACATGGTATTGAGGAGCGTGGTGTTTACCGTATCCACCAGTTCGAAAAGCAGGAGATGATTGTGGTATGTAAGCCGGAAGAATCCAAAGCATGGTATGACAAGCTCTGGAAGAATACGGTAGATCTGTTCCGCAGTCTGGATATTCCGGTTCGTACCCTGGAGTGCTGTTCCGGTGATCTGGCAGATCTGAAAGTGAAATCCTGTGATGTCGAGGCATGGTCTCCGCGTCAGAAGAAATACTTTGAGGTAGGAAGCTGCTCCAATCTGGGAGATGCTCAGGCAAGACGTCTGAAGATCCGCATAAAGGGAAAAGATGGCAGGAAGTATTTTGCACATACCTTAAACAATACCGTTGTTGCTCCGCCGCGTATGCTGATCGCATTTCTGGAGAATAATCTGAACGAAGACGGAAGCGTAAACATTCCGAAAGCATTACAGCCATATATGGGAGGAATTGAGAAAATCGTTCCAAAACATGAATAGGAGGCAGTCCTGTGGGAGATATAAATAAGATGGAAGAAGAATGTACCCATAATTGCATGACCTGTGGGCATGGCTGTGCAGAAGGCAGTGATGGTGTGGGAAAATTCGAAAAAGCCCTGAATAAACTTAGTGATATTGATGCCGGGGAGCTGTTGAAAGGATTACAGTCGCTGGGAGAATCAGACAATCAATAATTGAAAACGATAAAAAAAAGCACCGTATGAAATTACCTAAAAAGTCTTTTCATACGGTGCTTTTTTGTTGAAATTGTACATTTTCGTTGCTTTTCGTCAGAAAGTGAGCGATAATAAAAGAAAAAACAAGAAGAATCAATTTGGGTAGGAGAGGGTATGAAAGAAGTATTAAAAAGAGGAATGCTGAAATTTGAGAACAGCTTTTTTCCCATGTCGTCCGATGTGCATTGGGAATGATAATCCCACTTGTTTTGACAGGGGGGATTGCCTGTGCTGTCCGTGATTTTCCGGTCGCCCCATACCAGATGTTTCTGACGCAGGGGGGTGGGAGATGGTTTTATGATTTCCTTACAATGGTTTATGAGGGAACATACGGTATTTTTTCTGTAGCATTGGTGATTACCATTGCGTACAGTTATGCAATGGAGAAAAATGAATCGCTGGAAAATGTCGTTATGTATGTGGTTGTGGCACTTGCCGCATTCAGCGCACAGCTGAATCTGGGAACAGAAGATTTTGATGTGGCAGGACTGGGAACGACTGGATGCTTTGCGGCAATGTTTATCGGTTATTTGTCCTGCATGGCATTTTCAAAGCTGCGCAGATGCCATAAACTGATGCTGGAACAGTATACCGCGGGGATGGGGGGAGGCTGTGTCTTGGCAATCCGTACACTGATTCCACTCGGTATTGTTGCAGCCGGTTCTGGAGGGGTGAATCTGCTTATTGGCAGAATTACCGGAATCTATGGATGTTATCAGTGGTTTAACCATATTTTCTATGCAGCATGTCAGAATATTGCAGATTACAGTAATTTCCTTTCCGGACTGCTCTATACGTTCGCGGTAAATCTGATGTGGTTTTTCGGTTTGCATGGAAGCCATATTCTGGAGGCAGTGGCAGTCCATAATTTTGGTGTCACAGGAAATGTTGTTTTTTCAAAGGCATTTTACGATGTGTATGTGGCAATGGGAGGCTGTGGCACAACGGTCAGTGTCCTGATTGCATTGCTTTTGTTCTTCCGCAAAGAACGTACCGGTAAGCTGGCAGGGCTGGCATCATTTACGGTAGTCTTTAATTTAAATGAAATGCTTACATTTGGTATTCCGATCATATTAAATCCGATTCTGCTGGTTCCGTTTGTCCTGACACCGGTGGTGTGCTATTGCCTGGCATATGCAGCAACGGTATGCGGTTTCCTGCCGGTTCTTACCCATGAGGTAGTATGGTCGACACCGGTTGGTATCGGTGGCTATCTTGCCAGCGGTTCCTGGAAGGGAATTGCCGTGCAGGCAGTGGGAATTCTGGCAGGGATATTGTTTTACCTTCCGTTCCTGAAAATAAATCAGAGGATGGAGGTATATAAAGCCAAGCGTCATGTTCAGGTTCTGATACACGAATTACAGGAAAAGGAAGAACAGATTGACCAGCCGGTGTTTTTGACGCGCGGAGACCATATCGGAATGATTTCCCGTATGCTCCTGCTTGATTTAAAGCATGCGATCAAGAATAAAGAACTGTATATGCTTTATCAGCCACAGGTATACAGCGATGGTATCTGTATTGGTGCTGAGGCACTGCTGCGCTGGAACCATCCAGTATATGGTATGATATATCCACCACTTATTATTTATCTTGCAGAGGCGGGAAAGGTATTGCCGGAACTGGAACGGTTTATCATTGATGAGGTTACGGATGGGATTGTGCAGACGCGTGCACAATATGATTCGGATTTTAAAATTTCCGTAAACATTACCGCGCACTCCCTGTTGTGGGACATTGAGGGATATATCCGGCAGACAATGGAACAAAAAGAGATAGATGCCCATATGCTCTGGATTGAAATTACAGAACAGGATATCCTTCTGCAGACGGATGTGGTTGTCCGGAAACTTGAAGAACTCAAAAAGCAGGGGCATAAGCTTTTGATTGATGATTTCGGCATGGGACATACTTCCCTGCTGTACCTGCAGTCAGAGTATTTTGATGTGGTCAAGCTGGACGGTTCACTGACCCGCCCACTTTTAAAAAGCCATACGAATCAGAAAATTGTGCGTTCGATTATTGAACTGGGACAGGAACTTGGGGTAAATGTAATTGCAGAGTTTGTGGAAAACAGGGAGCAGAGAGATCTACTGGATACGCTGGGCTGTCATTGCTATCAGGGATACCTGTATGCAAAACCACTGGAACTGGAGGAGTTTATTACTTATATGAAACAGATGAACGAGAAGTAGCGGGCTGTTTTTTCAAAAATCTCCAATGATATTTACAAAAATTTCTCTTGTTTTTTTGAAGCCTTGGATATATGATGATGACAGGGAAATTGTTACAGCACAAAAGCCATTTCAGAAAGGATGGGCGGAAAACATGAGAAAGAAGTCACATATTTCACTGGCACGTTATATTGTAGCAAATACAGAGGACGAAGGGCTGAAAAAACACTGGCTGTCGTTTTATATTGGAAGCGTCCTGCCGGATTGTAAGCCATCTTTTATCTATAAACGGCATGAGATTACCGGTACATTTCCAAAACTCAGGAAGGATATAGATGCACTGATCCATGGAAAAGAGAACCGTTTTCCCAAACGGAAACGGATGTATTACATGAATCTGGGGGAGATCACGCATTACGTAGCAGATTATTTTACCTTTCCGCACAATAAGATTTATCCGGGAGGATTTAAAGAACACTGTGCTTATGAAGAACATCTCAAACATGAACTCCGCGCCTTTTTAAAGACGGAGGCACCGAAGGTGTTGAATGAATGTGGGCATCGGCAGTTTGCCAGCCAGGAGGCACTGTTTGATTATATTCAGAAAATGCATGATAAGTATTTAAGCAGTAAGATTGATACTGCAAAAGACATTGAGAATATTGTGCTGGTCAATAAACAGGTGGTGGATGGCATCGATTATCTGTTTTTAAAGAATCATATGCAGCACAGGGTTGCATAGAGGGAAAGCAGCCGGAAATCCGGCTGTTTTTCTGCGCTTACGGACACTTATAGGATTGACAAATTTTTGACAAAGTGTTACGATTATTCCATATGAAACTGTCGATGATTCGTGACAATCAGGTACATATACCGTTACGAAAGACATTTAGGATTAGGAGGATTTATACAATGAGTGAGTTCAAGAATTTAACTCTGGAAGTAGCTGACGGAATCGCTGTATTAGCAATCTCCAGACCAGCAGCATTAAATGCATTAAACAGTGAGACTCTGGATGAGTTAAACGTATGCTTAAGCGAGATTGAAGCAAACGATGATATCAAAGCAGTTATCTTAACCGGCGGTCCGGATAAGAAGGGCAACGAGTTCAAGTCATTCGTAGCTGGTGCAGATATTGCTGAGATGGTAAACTTCACAGCTCCGGAAGCACGTGCATTCGGAATCAAGGCTTCTGAGCCATTCTTCAAACTGATGAACATGCGTCAGGTTACTATCGCTGCAGTAAACGGATTTGCATTAGGCGGAGGATGCGAGATCTCTATGGCATGTGATATCCGTATCGCAAGTGAGAATGCCATCTTCGGACAGCCAGAGTGTGGTCTTGGAATCATTCCTGGATTCGGTGGTACACAGAGACTTGCCCGTCTGGTAGGTATGGGACGTGCAAAAGAAATGATCTTCACCTGTGACAACGTAGATGCAAACGAAGCATACCGCATCGGTCTTGTAAATAAGGTAGTTGCCAAGGAAGAACTTATGCCAACTGCAAAGGCTATGGCAGCAAAGATTATTTCTAAGGGAAGCTATGCCGTATCTGTTGCAAAGGCTGCAATCAACAATGGTTATGACATGGATATCAAGAACGCTGTTGAGATGGAAGCTAACCTGTTTGGCGTTGTCAATGATACACATGACAAGAAGGAAGGCATGGGAGCATTCTTAGAAAAGAGAGCTGCTACATTAACTGATTTCTAAAAGAAAACATATTATGAGGCGATGGCGAGAGGCTGTCGCCTTTTTTATGTTGGTAAGAAGCAGGAGTGTAAATTTGTCGTTGAATAACTGATGTGGTAGAGATATAATTTATCTATAGAATATTTGCAAAGTAGGAATAGAAGGTATATGGTTGCGAGATTAGAACTGAAATTGAAATGTAGAGAAGCATTATCCTATCAGATGGCTTCGTTATTCCATGGAGTGTTGATGGAATTATTACCAGAGGAATATGCAGATGAACTGCATTATTCCCAATTACATCCATATACGCAGCATCTCGAGTGTAGAGAGGATGTCTGGTACTGGGTGGTTTGTGCATTAAATGAGCAGGCGGTAAAAACAATTCTGAAAGATGCATTATGGGATGTGAAACAGATTGTGTTGAAAAAGAAACAGATTTTGATTGAAATCTGTGGAAAACAATACGAAGAAATGCCGTATAAGCAATTCATGGAGCATTTTTATCATGAAGAACACGGAAGATATTTGCAGATTCAGTTTGTTTCACCGACTGCATTTAAGCAGAGAGGAAACTATGTTTTCTTTCCCGATTTGCACTGCCTGTTTCAAAGTCTGATGAATAAATATGATGCAGCGGCAGGGGATCATATCATGTTGGATGAAGAAACGTTGGAACAGTTATGTGCAAATGCGCAGATTGTACGCTATGATTTAAAAAGTGTCAGTTTTTCATTGGAGGGTGTTCGTATTCCTTCGTTTATTGGGAAAATAACGATTCGAATGAATGGAACAAAAACGATGGCGGGTTTTGCAAATATGCTGATAGAATTTGGAACATTTTCAGGAGTGGGAATAAAAACGTCTCTTGGAATGGGATATATCCGGCAAATAAAAGAAAGGGGATAGCAAATGCTTACAGATCGACAGATAAAGCTGGTTGTTGGAAGTCTGCTGCATGATATTGGAAAAGTCGTATATCGAAGCGGCGATGGTAGAAACCATAGCACAAGTGGATATGATTTTCTGAAAAACGAAGCTAAAATTGAAGATGCAGAGCTTTTGAACTGCGTCAGATATCATCACGGAAAATATTTAAAAAATGCTCAAATTGCAGCAGATGATCTGGCTTATATTACTTATTATGCAGATAATGTTGCTGCGTTTACGGATCGTCGGGAGGCTTCTGAGCAGGAGGATGGATTTGACAAAACCATTCCGCTGGACAGTGTATTTAACATATTGAATGGAAATCATGGGAAAAGCCATTATGCCATGCAGGTATTAAATCCCAAAGAGGATATTAATTATCCAATGGAAACCCCAGTAGCTATGAATGAACATTTTTATAAAACTGTGGTGGATCAGATTACAGATAATTTGCTGGGGATCAAATTGGATGAAGAATATGTAAATTCCCTGCTTTCTGTATTGGAAGCAAATCTTACATACATTCCATCTTCCACTTCCAAAAGAGAACTTGCAGATATTTCCTTGTTTGACCATGTGAAAATTACAGCGGCAGTTGCTTCCTGTGTCGAACAGTACCTTGCAGCACAGAAAGAGAAAAATTACCGGGAAGTATTATTTGAAAATGCAAAAGAATCCTATGAAAAACCGATGTTTTTATTGTATTCAATGGATATTTCCGGAATCCAGAATTTTATCTATTCGATTGGGGATAAAGGTGCATTAAAAGGATTGCGTGCCAGAAGTTTTTATCTGGAAATCATGATGGAACATATCATTGATGAATTGCTGGAAAAAGTGTCTTTATCAAGGACAAATCTGATTTACACAGGCGGTGGGCATTGCTACATGCTTTTACCAAATACCAGTGAAGTGTTGGAGATACTGGAAAGTTATGAAAAACAAGTGAATCAGTGGCTTCTTGAGACGTTTGATATTTCTTTGTATATTGCCTGTGGATATGCAGTAGCAAGTGCCAATCATCTGCGTAATGTACCAGAAGGAAGTTATTCAGAACTATATCAGAATATTTCCAAAATGCTTTCTGGAAAGAAAACACATCGTTACAGTGCGGATGTTATCCGGCATTTAAACCGGAAAGCACACGATGGAGAGCGCGAATGCAGTGTCTGCCGCCGGGGAGCAAAGTTAAATGAAGCAAATCAGTTATGTCCGATCTGTGATGCATTGGAATCTATGGGGCGTGATATGCTGCATGGTGATTACTTCGTGATTTTGTGTAAAGCGAAGGAACATGCATTGCCACTGCCGGGAGACCGATACCTGACGGTAGAGTATGAACGGAAAATAAAGGAAGTCATGAAAGACGACAGTTATGTGCGCTGCTACACAAAAAACAATTTTTATACGGGAAAGCTTGTGACAACAAAGCTTTGGATTGGAGATTATGTGGCGGAAGGTGCCAACACGTTCGGAGAACTTGCAAAAAAGTCAGAGGGAATTAAAAAAATTGCAGTGCTGCGTGCGGATGTTGATAATCTTGGCACTTCTTTTGTTTATGGATTCAGACGTGGGGAAGATGAGCGTTATGTAACGTTGTCACGTACAGCAGCCTTATCCAGACAGTTATCCTTGTTTTTCAAGGGATATATCAACAAAATTCTTGCGCAGGGGACAGAAAGTGTTTTTGCAGAAAGCGGTCCAAGAAATGTTGTGATTGTATACTCCGGAGGAGATGATGTTTTTCTGGCAGGAGCATGGAATGAAGTGATTGCGGCATTTATGGATTTGAGAAAAGCACTAGAGGCTTTTACGCTGGGGACACTTACGATTTCCGGTGGAATCGGGGTATATCAGGATTCCTATCCAATACATGTGATGGCGCAGGAGACACAGGTTTTGGAGGATTGTTCCAAAGCATGTGACACAAAAAACGCAATTACCATCTGGAATAAAGATCACTGTTATCCGTGGCCGGAATTTTTAGAACAGGTTGTGGCAGAAAAAATCGGAGCATTGCAGGAATATTTTGGAAATAACGAAGAACGGGGAATGGCCTTTTTGTACCATCTGACGGAGCTTCTGAGAGATTATGATACCAAAATCAATATTGCAAGGTATGTGTATCTGTTATCGAGGATGGAACCAGAGAGGGAGAGCTCGACGGAAGTAAAAAATGCGTATCAGAAATTCTCTGAAAAAATGTATTTGTGGAGCCAGAATCCAAAGGATCGGAAAGAATTACTTACAGCTATTTATCTATATGTATACTTAAATCGCAAAGAGGAGGATAGGTAGATATGAAATTAACAGAAGAAAATTATGTAGAGACTGCAGAAAAGGCTATCAAAGAAATTTGTGGGAAAAAAGATCGGAGGGGGAGAACTGTTGCTCCGGTTACAACTTCAAAAATCCGAAATCTTTTGGCAATGACAGCAGCTATTTACAATGATGTCATTGTCTGTACGTCAGAAAAATTGTCTACAGAAATCGTTGGACGGATTCAATATATGAAAATCCGGTTTGTATATGAGGCGGGACGAGAGCCAAAGGTGAAGGAGCTGGTAGAAAAAGCATCACTTTTGGAGCATTTGGAGGAAATCGGAAACAGCCGGACGCAGTATCTGTTATTTAGCCGTTATATGGAGGCATTGGTTGCGTATCGTAAATTTTACGGTGGTCACGATGAATAGGAGGAAAGAAAATGTTTGCAAAGATTGAAATTAGTGGAACAATAGAAATTGTAACAGGACTTCATATCGGTGGTTCCAGCGCGTTTTCTGCGATTGGTGCTGTGGATTCGCCGGTGATCATGGATACACGCTCAAAACAGCCAATGATTCCTGGAAGCAGCTTAAAGGGAAAAATGAGAGCATTGCTTGCAAAACAGTATAATACGGTTTGGAAAGCAACAGCAGATGATGATGCAAAATGCCTGACAGATTTATTTGGAAGTGCGAAAGACCATAAAGAAAGCCGGATTTTATTTTCGGATATGTTTTTGTCTAATCTTGAGGAGTTAAAGAATCTGGGTTTGACTGGTGCGACAGAGGTGAAGTTTGAAAATTCTATATCCAGAACAACAGCTGTGGCAAATCCAAGACAAATTGAACGCGTTGTCCGTGGCGCACAGTTTCCGATGCAGCTTATATATGAATTTTCCAATGATATAGATGTAGATACTTTGTTACAGGATTTTAAAATTTTAAAAGAGGGATTTCGTCTTTTGGAATACGATTACCTTGGAGGAAGCGGCTCAAGAGGATACGGACGCATCCGGTTTTTAGATTTGGATGCGGTGCCGGTCATTGGTGAGGTAGATGATTCTGTAATGGAACAGTGTCGCGCAATATTGGAAGGATGATTGTATGAAATATACTATCTATAAATTAGAGTTTCAAACCGGAGTACATTTTGGAACAGGCGCATTGGATGAATGTACTTATACATTTCATGCAGACCAGATTTTTTCTGCGATGTATATAGAAGCATTAAAGCTTGGAATAGATCAGAAATTTTATGACGCGGTAAAAGCAGGAACACTGCTTTTTTCGGATGCATTGCCGTATATGGGGCAGCAGTATATGATTCCGAAACCAATGATCTATGTTACATCCGGCCGGCAGGGAGAATCCGAGCAAAAGAAAGCGTATAAAAAATTAAAGTATCTTCCGGTAGAACAACTGGATGAATTTTTAAAAGGGAGTATCAATTTCAAAGCGGATGTAATGAAAAACTATGGACAACTGCGGCAGCAGACGATGGCGCATGTAAGGAAAGAGGAAGATACGCTGCCGTTTCGGGTGGGAACCTTTTATTATGCGCAGGGATGCGGATTATATCTGATTGTTGCATATGCATCAGAAGAAGAGCTTTCGTTGGCAGAGGAACTGTTAGAGTCATTGTCTTATACCGGAATTGGAGGAAAAAAATCCAGTGGTATGGGAAAATTTGAATTCCGAAAGGGAAAACCTTCGGAAGAACTGGAGAAAAGATTGCAGAAAAAATCATCCCAAAATATATTGATTTCCACGGCATTACCAATGGAGCAGGAATTGGAACAGGCATTGGAAGGAGCTGCGTATTTGTTGGAAAAAAGATCCGGGTTTGTGGCATCTTCCAGTTATGCGCCGGAATGGAGGAAGAAAAAAGATTTGTATGTATTCTCACCGGGGTCATGTTTTGTCAATCGTTTTGCAGGAGATATCTATGATGTGTCGGATGGTGGCCGACATGCCGTATATCGTTATGCAAAGGCATTATTTTTGGGGGTGTGAGTATGCAGCAGTTTTTGAAACATTATCGGGTAAAAATTCGTGTGCTTTCGCCTATCCATATTGGTTCTGGTGAGAAAATAAAGAAAAAAGAATACATATATATGCCATGGAATCATCGTGTTATTATTCCGAATGTGAAAAAAATGTACGAAGATGTCTGTGCACGTGGATGGGAGAAAGAATTTACTTCTTTTTTGATGGACAGTAGAAATGGAGAGATGTCATTGTCTACCTGGCTTGCTCAAAAGAAACTTCGGGAAGCAGATTACGAAGCATGGAAGCTCTATGAAATGGACGCAGGGGAGGCTTTTGTCGATCGTACATCGCGTCCAAAAGAGATTGATGCATTTGTAAAAGATGCATATGGATTGCCTTATGTACCCGGAAGCAGTGTGAAAGGAATGTTTCGTACTGCGCTTTTGGTCTGGAAAATTCAAAAAAAGCCGGAGGCATTCTGGCAGATCTGCCAGGAAATCCAAATGAGTGCACCACGGAAAGCCAAGAGGAAGGATTATTTGTCGCGGGAAAACCAAAAATTGGAGCAGCAGATTTTGTATACGCTTTCCAGAGATGAAAAGAAATTATCAAGTGCAGTCAATGATTGTCTGGCAGGACTTCATGTGGGAGATAGTGAGTCAATCTCTACCGATCAGTTGACGTTGAGTCAGAAAATTGATTATACATTGGATGGAAAACAAAAGCCATTGCCGCTTTTGCGGGAGTCTTTGATTCCGGGAACAGAAATCTGTTTTCCTCTTTCTATTGATACGCAGTTATGTCCTTATGATATCGATGATTTATTAGAAGCCGCAGAGGTATTTCAACAGGTTTGCAATCAGTATTTTTACAGCCGGTTTCACCGCACCGTTACAGCGGGACATGCTGTATTTTTGGGAGGAGGCTGTGGATTCCTTTCCAAGACGATTTTGTATGCACTGTTTGGTGAGAATGCGGTAATGGTGGTAGATCAGGTGTTTAAAAATACATTGGGACGCCAATACAGTGTGCATAAACATCAGAAAGATATCGGATGGAAGATCGCGCCACATGTTTGTAAGAGTACGATGTATCAGGGAAAATTATATGATATGGGAATTGGACAAATTTCGTATGAAGAAAATTGATAGATTTATATCGAAAAGATTGGTATAATGAGGATAGTTTCCAAAGAGATAGAACTTAATTTTGCGCCGATGCCTGAAAATACTGCAGTTTTGGCTTTTTTAAGGCGAAAGAAGTTTATTCCAAAGTCGGATTTGGTTTTGCGCCGCAATTCGGCTTTGGAATCCAGTTAAGATCAGGCATGTAAAGGACAGGATTGAGAAATAAGATCCCCGTGAAGGGGACGGAAACCTGCACTGGTTAAATCCTGCTTAAAAGAGGGACTCTGTGATTGAGAAATAAGATCCCCGTGAAGGGGACGGAAACACTTATTAAAAAAGCTGTTAAAATAACGTCTTATCCATTGAGAAATAAGATCCCCGGGAAGGGGACGGAAACGCTATTACCTCTTTTATGTTACTCATATAAACCTCCATATTGAGAAATAAGATCCCCGGGAAGGGGACGGAAACTTTGCCAAGATCTGCTTCTTGCTTCCAGTACTTGTTATTGAGAAATAAGATCCCCGGGAAGGGGACGGAAACACGTTATTACTCATCCGGTAATATTTGTTGTGATTATATTGAGAAATAAGATCCCCGGAAAGGGGACGGAAACCAACCGCTCCACTCTCACATTCGTAACCTTCAGCCAGATAATTGAGAAATAAGATCCCCGGGAAGGGGACGGAAAACTACTTCAAAATCTTCAGAAAGTTTTTTCAAAGACATATTGAGAAATAAGATGCCCGGGAAGGGGACGAAAAAGTCATCATAATATCCGGTTGTGTCCAAGTACCATATCATTGAGAAATAAGATCCCCGGGAAGGGGACAGAAACTCGTGGCGAACTTATAAGCGTTAAAGACTACACCTCATTGAGAAATAAGATCCCCGGGAAGGGAACGGAAACTCGAGAACTGCGCTCACTGGAATATATGTTTCCATATTGAGAAATAAGATCCCCGGGAAGGGGACGGAAATGATAACTCGAGATTGAAAGCAGGAGCAACGACAAGAAATTGAAAAATAGAAACCCCGAAAAAGGGGACAGGTATAAATTTAAAATGGGGAAGGGGTGTGAAAAATGAGCTATTTATATGTATGTGAACAAGGGGCAACAATCGGAATTACCGAAAATCGCTTTCAGGTAAAGTACAAAGATGGAATGGTAAAAAGCATACCTGCAGAGACCTTGGAAGTAATTGAGATATTTGGAAAAATACAAATTACTACACAATGTATAACGGAATGTCTGAAACGTGGCGTAAATATTTTGTTTTATTCTACGAAGGGTGCTTATTTTGGAAGACTGATTTCTACTAATCATGTTAATGTTCAAAGGCAACGTTTGCAGGCAGCAGTGACGGAGGATGAGCAATTTAAGCTGGATTTTTCCAAACGTATTATCAATGCAAAAATTCGCAATCAAATCGTGATTTTGCGAAGATATGCGAGAAATCAGGAAGCGGATATTCAGCGTGCAGTGATTGAAATGCAGAATATGTACCAGAAACTCGATATGGCACAGAGCATTGAACAAGTGATGGGATTTGAAGGAACTGCCGCCAAAATTTATTTTCGGGAACTGGGAAAATTAATAGATCCGGCATTTGCTTTTACCGGAAGAAACAGAAGACCGCCGCGCGATCCATTTAATTCTTTGATCAGTCTTGGATATTCGATTATACTAAATGAACTATATGGGAAAATTGAAGGAAAGGGGCTGAATCCATATTTTGGAATCATGCACAGTGACAGGGAAAAACATCCGACACTTGCGAGTGACTTAATGGAAGAATGGAGGGCAGTACTGATTGATTCTGTAGCACTGAGTATGCTCAACGGACATGAACTCGTGCGGGAGGATTTTTATTCGGGAACAGAGGAGCCGGGAGTTTTTCTGGAAAAAGAGGGATTTAAAAAATATGTGCAAAAACTGGAAAACAAATTTCGGACGGAAAACAGGTATTTGTCATATGTTGATTATAGTGTGAGTTTTAGAAAAGCGATGGATTTGCAGATAAACCAGTTTATTCATGCAATTGAGAGCAGGGATGTGCAACAGTATATGCCTGTGATGATCCGATAGGAGTGGCCGATGGAAAATTATTTTTGGAATACAGAGGAAACGCAGAGCGTTAAAAAATTGTATGTTCTTATCATTTATGATATTGTAGATAATAAAAAGAGGCTTGCCTTTGCAAAAAAACTGAATGGATATGGATTCAGGGTACAGAAATCAGCATTTGAGGCAATGATTACTGAGAGTCTGTACCGTAAGTTAATAGATGAAATTTCAAGAATGATTGATAAAGAACTGGACAGTGTGCGTGTCTATAAAATTCGCGGAAGTGGAGAAGTGAATTTGTTTGGGGTAAGTCCTGCAATTGCAGATGAAGAAGTAATTATTATATAATAGAAGTCACGACAGGTTAAATTTAAGGAGAAATGTAATGCATCAGAAAATTTTATTTACTCCGGTTGGAGGAACTGATCCAATATCTGCAACTAACTGCTTTGACGGTGCGATTTTGCATATTTGCAGACATTATCAGCCGGATAAAGTGATTATGTATATGTCAAAAGAAATGCTGGTAAATCAAGAGAAAGATGATCGGTATCGTTATTGTTTAAACAAACTTTGTGAACTGCAAAACCGTAAAATGGAGTGTGAAATTATTGAACGGAGAGAATTGACAAATGTTCATGAGTTTGATTTTTATTATGAAGATTTTCAAAAAATTATTCATGGAATCTATGGGACGATGGATGAAACCGATGAATTACTTTTGAATGTATCGTCTGGAACACCCGCAATGAAAAGCGGACTTCTGGTATTACAGACGATGGAAGAATACCCGGCAAAATTGATACAGGTTGCAACACCAGAACGAAGAATCAATGAGCATCATTATAAAGATTATGATGTGTTTACGTTGTGGGAACTGGATGAAGACAATCAACCAGGAGCAGACAATCGCTGCAGTGAAATTGCCTGTCCAAGCTTGCAGAAACTGAAAAAAGAAGAAGTGATAAAAAAACATATCCTATCCTATGATTACAGGGCAGCATTGACGGTTGCTGATACGATGGGCAAACAGGATACCCAAAAATACAGAGGCTATCTTGAACTGGCAGAAAAACGGTTGTTGCTGGATATTTCGGAAGTAGATAAACTGGCAAAAAAACTGGAATTTGATTGTATTCCGGTGAAAGCATCCTCGGAGAGAATGCTATTTGAATATGCGCTTGGAATGCAGATTAAACTAAAAAATGGTGAGTATGTAGATTTTATTCGTGCAATTACACCGATTTTGGTGGATTTATTTGAGCTTGTGTTAAAGGTACAGTGCAAAATCGATATTAATAATTACTGTAAATGGATTACGAAAAGAGATGGTACAAAGCTGCGTCGGTGGGATATGGAAAAATTGCGCGGGACAGAGATTGAAAAGGTGTTAAATGAGGCTTTTTCTGGCAGTTTCAATCAGAACGGTGATGTTTATTCGATTCATATCAAAGCGTTAATTGAGTATTTTTCAACGGATGCACAGTTGAAGGAACTCATTTGTAATTTGCGGCTGACGGAAGAAAAAATAAGAAATACAGCTGCGCATGATATTGTTTCGGTAACTGAGATAACGATAAAAAATAGAACGGGATTTTCTGCTGATAAAATTATGCAAATGATTCAGAAATTGTTTATCTATACCGGAATTAAAATAAAAAAAGAGTATTGGGATTCTTATGATCAGATGAATCAGGCAATTTTACAAAAAATGGAGCTGATCGAAGCATGGGCGCATTGTATTTTATGAATCCGGATTACTCTGACCCTGATAATGTAAAATGGTTCCATGGGGCTCTTACCTATCTCTTTACAGATGGAGGTGTCGAGTTCTTTAGATAAATATAGTTAATAAGGTAAAAATCCCTGGGTTTGATGAGACCCAGGGATTTTCGTAACCCAAATTAGATGTGTTTTCCGTCAACAACAAAATCATCCAAATAGCAATCAAGAGCAATTGCGATATTCTGCAGATCATTAACCCTGACCGGAGAATGTCGGTGCTGTTCCCAATCTGCCAATGTCTGTATTGGTATACCTGTCATTGTTGCGAGCTTTTCTCTTGTTATATGTTTTTCTTCCCGGATGTGCCGGATCTTATCAACGTCCCAAAACAACTTCTATTACCTCCTGTCACTTTTTGATATATTTTACATAATTTTACATAAAATTCAATAGTTATGGAGCAAGAAAATGCACCAGGATATTATGATAAAACCATTGCCTCTGAAATTTGTTGTATATCTATCAAAATTTGTTATAATATAGGTAAATATATTATTTTGTTTTTTACGTCCTTCCAGATGTATGATTTTTTATTTTTACCGCGGTTGTTTTTCTGCGGGATATAGGGTTATCCCTGATATGTAACAGGGATAACCACTATTTCCCTGCTTATATATAACAAAAACTGCATAAGCAGGGAAAGAGAGGTATAGTGACATGGGAGAAAAAGACATGTCAGAAAAGATTCTGGAAGATTACAATGATGTATTTTCCGATATCGTAAACGTTCTTTTATTTCACGGTCAGGAACTGATCGAGCCGTCAGCACTTGAGAGCATATCCGTACATTCCCAGTATAAGGGAGAGGATGCTAAGTTGCATGAACAGGAGCGTGATGTTGCAAAAAAGTGGAAAAGGTACAATGTGCAGCTTGCTATCATAGGCATTGAGAACCAGACGGCAGTAGAAAAGAAAATGCCGTTCCGTCTGATTGGATATGACGGTGCAAGCTACAAAAGCCAGCTGCAGGCGAATGCAGCTCCAATTGCTCCAGTTGTTACCATTGTATTGTATTTTGGTGAAAAGCACTGGTGCAAGGAGAGAAATATCAAGTCATTGATGAATATCCCAAAAGAACTTGATCCATATGTCAATGACTACAAAATGGAGGTTTTTGAAATCGCATGGCTGACGGATGAACAGCTTGAAATGTTTAAAAGTGATTTCAAGGTTGTTGCACGTTTTTTCGTTAACAAAAGAAGGGACCCTGACTATGTTGCGGATGACCCAACAGAAATCCAGCACGTAGATGAAGTCTTAAAGCTTTTATCTGTTATGACAGGGGACCGGGACTATGAAAAAGTTATATGCGATGAAATGAAAGGTCAGGTGAAGAGCATGTGTGATGTCGCTGAAAGATTAAAAAATATCGGACGGCAGGAAGGCCGTTCAGAGGAACGTATCAATGCAGTCAAGTTTGCGATTTCCCTTGGGGCATCTGAGGAGAAGATCCTTAAGCAGTATTCCAAAGAGGAATACGAAAAAGCTTTGGCTCTTATGAAAGCCTGATTGTGGAAAGCAAAATTGCTGTTTTGAAAACATATAGCAGCATAAGAGCTTGGGTTTTATTCTGTTAAAACTTTTAAATTCCTTTATCAATCCGTATTCTAGTGGAGAAAAGGTCAGGTGAAGAGCATGTGTGATGTCGCTGAAAGATTAAAAAATATCGGGCGGCAGGAAGGATTTCAGGCAGGTCGTTCAGAAGGTCGTTTAGAAGGTCGTTCAGAAGGTCGTTCAGAGGAACGTATCAAAGCAGTCAAATTTGCAATTTCCCTTGGAGCGTCTGAGGAAAAGATCCTTACGCAGTATTCCAAAGAGGAATACGAAAAAGCTTTGGCTCTTATGAAAGCCTGATTGTGGAAAGCAAAATTGCTGTTTTGAAAACATATAGCAGCATAAGAGCTTGGGTTTTATTCTGTTAAAACTTTCAAATTCCTTTATCAATCCGTATTCTAGTGGAGAGAAGGTCAGATGAAGAACATGTGTGATGTTGCTGAAAGATTAAAAAATATCGGGCGGCAGGAAGGATTTCAGGAAGGTCGTTCAGAGGAACGTATCAATGCAGTCAAGTTTGCGATTTCCCTTGGGGCATCTGAGGAAAAGATCCTTACGCAGTATTCCAAGGAGGAATACGAAAAAGCGCTGGCTCTTATGAAAGCCTGATTGTGGAAAGCAGAATAGTTTTTCAAATCAAGCAGCATAGATGCTGAAACGGTAGCGCTTGCATGATCAATTAAATAAGCACGAGATAAAAGAGTCATCCATCTGGATGGCTCTTTTATTGATCCTGATATCTGCGCAGATTTCGACAAACAGCTCTTATGGTAAATTTAAAGAAATTATCACTTAAAAATTTTTATACCGCATGTTTTTCTTTTTCTGCTTGACAAATACCATTTGATTGTTCCTATACTTTTTTGAAAATTCTGGTATTTCTTTTCTCCTATTTTTATTGCCATTCGTAAAAAAAGAAGTTATAGTAGTATCAGAACAAAGAAAACAGGTGTTTCCCAAAGGAAACCAGAGTATAAAATGGAGGAAATGTATATGAAAAACAAATGGTTAAAAAACAGCAACAGACAGCACCTGAGATATTCCATGCGTCAGGCATCCGGAATTGCACTTGCCCTTGTAATGGGAATTTCCGTAGCGGCTGCAGGACAGACCCAGAGTGTAAAGGCGGCCGTTGATACACAGACTGCAGATACCGGTGTGGTAGCAACAACAGATACCGCAAATCAGACTACAGAAACAACTACTATCGGGAAGAACCAGATCAGCATCAAGGATTTTGCCAGCCAGGTGCAGAAAGTAACAGGGAAAGACGTATTAAAAAATTCCGGCATTAAAAATACCGCTGCCGCTACTACAAACGAGATAGCAGCATATCTCCTGAATGAAGCTGATTCCGCAGTTAATGGAGGGGAGAACTCCTATAACTACGATCTGTATGGCTATGTGAAATACTTTAACCGTATCAGTGATATCAAGAAGGCTGGTGACAAATATAAGGAATCCCTGTACAAATGCTTCACTAAGGGCATTATGGTAGGAAAGAGTAACGGAACATATTCCAGCACCCGGAAATTTCTGCCAAAGACAAAGATCACCAAGGACGAAGCAAAGAAGATGATAAATCGCCTGAAAAACAAAGGAAAGAGATTCAAACTTTCCTACGATGGACAGGTGTTAAGAATCATTAACCGGCCAAAGAACTATAAGGATTACCCGTATATCCTTGCAAGTTTTCCAAATTCTTATTATGAAAAAGAAACAAGTGCAACAAAACAGAAACGTAAAGGTTCAAAAACTCCAGCTCAAACTTCGAAGATTCTCAGTGATGAAGATAAGGATATGATCTGTGCAAAGATCAAAAAGAACGTAGAGTTGAGGCTTAACGTGGATTATAGAAAAACATTCACGTCCAAATGGAAAAGCGATCTGATGAACACTTACATTGACCCGAATAAACAGAAGTCGGTAAATGCATACATAAAGGCGGCAAAGGCAAGAAAAGTCGTACTTAGCAGCGGAAAAGTTATAGTAGATCCTTCATCTTTATGGATTGACGATGCAGGAATATGTTACGCTCGTGTATATGTAAAATTCCGTGTAGAAAAAGGAAAGATTCCATCCGTTAAAAGTAAATTACAAAATGAAGTAATTTATGGAAGTTATACAGCTGTAAAAAATCTTTCATCAAAGAAAACAATCACTTACTTAAATGATCAGGGATGTGATCTTTCTTATACAGGAAAAGCTTTAACATCATATGGATTAGCATGGTATTTTGATGGTATTGATAATTACTACTAAAATATATGTATATAGAGCACCGGAAAATTAAATTTTCTGGTGCTCTTTTTGTGGTTGACATTATATATAGGTTTATGCCTACAATACTTCCATTAAAAATGGAGGTAAATCATGAAAAAACAAAAATTTAAAAATTTAGCTATTTTTTTACTGTGTTCTGTTTTTCTCACTTTGTTTGAACCGTTTGGGAGCGCATCTGCAAATGCGGCCATCAATAGAAGTATTTCAAGCGAAAGTGATAAAATAGCATCTGTTGATGGTGACGGGAATTTACGTTTCAAGTTAAGTGCACAAGCTGCATCATCTGGAACGCGATGGAAGACAGTTGGATTGTATGTCACAAGCGATCCAACAGGAAGAAACGGTAAAGAAAGCACAAAAGCAAAAGATTGTGTATTTTTTGACAAGCTTCCAAAAGGTTGTTCAAAATCAGATAAAAAAAGGGGAGATACTGTTATCACTTCCTTCACCATCTCCAAAGACGTCTTTAACAGCATGTGTGACAAAGCCGGTGTAAATCTGAAAACATTGCAGAAGAATGGTGGCAAGGTATATATCCAGGGTGTGCTGCAGGGATACTCGATCAGCAAAGGCGGATCAAAGCGCAACGTTACCGAACGCTGCTATACTTACAAGCAGATGGCGAACACACGTAACACCAGGAAAGTAAACGGATCTACATGGTATGGCATCGGCTGGCCGGCCAGCTGTAACGAAGGCTGGCGGGCACGGTATGATATCGCGGTTGAGTACAAGAAGGTCGAAGCACCGGTTACCATCAATTATTACCAAAGTTATGAGGGCAAATGGAAACTGGTTTTATCTGTTACAAATTCAGATGATGGAAAAATTGAAAAGAATCCTGCCACAAGGAACCTGAACAAAGCCAATACCGGTTACCAGTGGAGCAGCACCAGCGGTACCGCCTCTATCGCCAGTGGTGACCGTGGACTTGGACTGGAAAAGAAATATTATATCAATCTTTCGGAGATAAAAACATCCGTAAAGAGCCTTCCGGCACGTCTTTCAGGTGTCGGCGCAGGAGAAGGAAAAACATCAAATTATTATTTGTATAAGACATCTGTGTCGAAGCAGAAAAGCAAAAAAAATGGAGCCATCCGGAACAAAGTTGCAAAAACCAGTGCCCCGATCTTTAAAAGCTGCAATTTCGCGGATAAGGATGGAAACCTGACTGGCAGCTATACCAAGTGGCTTAAAACAGCACGTCAGACTTTTGAAGTCTACAATGGCGGTACTGTTATTAACGTGCTTTATAAGAAAAACAGCCTGAAACCGAAACCAGACTCTCATGAGGATGAGGATGTAATCTCGGCAGAGAAGCTCACACCAGCCAGCACAAGTGCTGTAATCCAGTCAGACAAACGAGACAATGAACAGTTTGACAGTACGCAGGGGATTCCGACATCCGAGACGCAGTATGTCAACGTGTTTACGGATTCCTACCTGTATAAATACCGTTTTGTCCGGAAGTACGGGAAAAAGCAGTTTAATCATTATATCAGCTGCAGCCACACCGATAAACATGGGAAAAAATTACACGATCATGACACAGAGCTGGTATGGCGCGAATATTCCTATTGGAAGGTGGACTACCTGGTGGTGTACCAAATATATTCTGCTACGGTAATGAATTATTCGCTCCCGGATGAACACGTCACCATAAAACCGGATGCATCCTATAATGTCGGAAATGTATCATTTATGGCATGTGGAAGGATAGGTATATCCCCGTCAGACGGATGGACGGTCGGGCAGTATATTGTCATGAATGATTACCTTGAATTTGATGGGAAGATCATCATGAATGCCGATCCAGTGGAAAAGAAAACCCCGACTCCGGGCAGAATCCCGGAATCTACGCAGATTGACAGGGATATACTTTATCAGCCAGACCTGCTGATTGAGCCGGAAAAATCAAATGGTACCTTCAATTCGAGTGGTGATGTACAGTTTTATCCATCGTTTGTTTATAATACGAATATTCCGGATGTCGACATTGAAATAAACCCGGTCAACGACGTTGTGATCCATACCCCTACCGTATGTTATCCGACGATTACGGATGCGAAGGAATATACCCAGCTGGTGTCACCGGGTAACTGTTACCATCTGGTACTGGACCGGTATTTTACCGTCAACCTGCCTACCAGCGGTTACCACAGTTCGCTGAAGGGATACGGGGAACGTGACTACGCAAAATACATCAAATCGCGGGAAGTCAAATTCCCGTTTGAGGTATACATGTGCGATGGGGATGATTACACCTATTATGATGCGGATACGTGGATCACGCTGCACGAGGATTCCACAAAGTTCTATCTCCCTATCTGGGTCAATGAAACTGCTGCCGTTGGTATTGATTTCCGGGCACGTGCAATTAACTGTGACGCCAACGATGGACTGGAAATGGAAGAAGTGTGTGCTAATGCAGACAATTCCAACTATGTTGCGGTTGATACCAAAAATGCCGAAGTATCCGGACGTTTATACAATCTGAATATGTACGACTATTCGGATTACCCGTTCTGGCTTGACGTTTTCCGGAAACCGAAATCACTGGAACTTAAAAGGTTTGCATACCATGTGGGATTCAACAACCAGAATGGGGAAAAAGTAAGAAGTGCATTTACCCTGCCGACCGTGGATGGAAGCCACCCTTATATGCGAAATCTCGGTGTGCTAAAACCGGGCTATACATCCCGGATGAGCCTCATAACCATCGGAAATATCTACCACGGCACGGATTATATCAAGATTTACCCGACATTTTATTATGTTTCAAAAAAGGGAAATGTGAATGGATCTGATATTACAAAGTTGGAAGAGGTTGACCTTTACTACAATGGCACGATCAATGGCAAATACCGCAATGTTGTAAAAGTCGGCAGTGATCTGGATAAACAGAATGTGAAAAAGATGATGCTTGGAAACCCATATACAGGGGTAACAGATGAAGAATTCAACCAGAAGGCAAAAATTGCAGGACTCAAACCAAAAGATATCCGGTCCACAACTTATGATGTCTACACGTATGGGGAGATTACCATTCCATCCCGTATGTCCACATATATCGGAATGGACTGTGCACCGGACGGGGTAATTCCAGATGGGGTTGATCCTGACAGGGTCACAAAATCAAAACAGAAATGGTACTTCGAATACTCACTGCCATCTGATGTGCATGCGGTCAAAAAAGGATTTGACGTAACGAAATACGCGCATGAGAACGGAGGGATTGACTATAAAGAAGGCTTCTGGAAAAAAGATGGATACATTGTAGTCAATTTCGAGATCGTAACCTTTGAAGCCGGATTTGAAAATATCCAGGGTGATGGAGATACCGGCATGGGCTGGATGGAGGGAGCAGAAATCTTTGACAAGGAAAGCGAAACGCCAACCCCGCATCTTACCTATACAAACCGGCAGAATGTTGATTATGGCTACTGCAGCATGTATAAGATGGAAGACCAGCAGTTGCGGAGGAGAGACTGGCATAAGGCACAGTATGCTTTCCGGTATGGAGATGTACTGATGTATTCGCTTGATGGATCAGCCAAAAAGGATTACCGGTCTTACGGTACACATTAACCAGTTATATATATAATTGCTTAACAGGGACTCTTACTTATGGAGCCCCTGTTATTTGCGAAATGACGACTTACTTAACAACTGTCGGCCGTTAAAGGATTATATGACGCTGATCAATGAAATCCGTAAAAATTGTAAAACCATGGAGTTTGAGAGTGCTGTCGATGAAGCGGTAACTTATTGTATTGAGCATGATGTTTTAAAGACATTTTTGCTTAAACACAGAGCGGAGGTGAAAGACGTGTGTATCACTGAGTATAATGAAAAATCGTTTGTTGACGGGATACGTGCGGAGGGTCGTGCAGAGGGTCGTGCAGAAGGTCGTGCGGAAGGTCAGAACGAAAAAGGACTGGCGGTATACCGTAATCTTCGGAAGAGAGGTTTTTCAAAGGAAGACGCTCTGGTAATCGCAGATATTTCGCCGGATCTGGTAGTTGACGAAGACTAGCTGATCTGTAGTAAACCGTTTTAAAAATGGTAAGACAGCAGAGCAGATCATTGTAAGCGGCATAGATGCAGAAAGGGTGGCGCTTGGTTAACAGATTTCTAAAACCATACAGAGGGCGATAAGGGACGATATGAGAAATCATATCGTCCTTTTTTACCATATTTCAGGATAGGGAAAATGGAATTATATTAGACAATCTGGTGAAATTAGGTTATTATAAATAATAAGGGAGTTACCCTAAAACAGGAGTGTTATAAAAATTATTATTAAATGGAGGTTTAACGTCTTCATGGATAAACTTTATATGATCTTATTATGCCTGATGATAGTACCAATTCTTATTTGTATCAAATATTCCAGAAAAATAAAAAGTGATGTGGCATCTTCCATTGTGAAATGCCTCATTTTTGCAATTGTTACGATCCTTAGCAATGGTTTGTCTGCTTTTTCAGGAAATGAAACATTTTCTTATATAATGGAAGCACTTTATCGGTTTTCCTTTGATCTGATGCTGATATATGTATTGCAGTATTCCCAGCAGTATACACGTGTTTTTCACGAGGTTTCACCGTTTAAAAAGGGGTGTTTCATAATTGCATATCTGGATGGAATTTTACTGTTTTTAAATATAATTTTTCATAACGTATTTACGATAGAAACCGTGCGATTCCCGAATTTTGATATGTATCATGTAGCCGACAAATCCATTATTTTTTACTTTCACTATGTGTTTGCATATGGTCTGGTAGTTTGTATTATTGCATCGTTTATAATCAAAATTATACAGATACCGGATTTTTACCGTAAGAAATATTTGCCGATACTTGTGTTAATATGTGTGATCACGGTATCAAAATTTATATGTGGAATTTCAGAATTCCCGATTGATGTGTCGCTTCCTTTTTTTGTATGCGCAGCAATACTGATCTGTTACCTGACGCTGTACCGTTCTTCGCGTGAACTTGTAGATAAAACACTGTCCATCGTTGTAAATGAAATGAATAACGCTGTGATATGTTTTGATATAAATAACGAATGTGTGTATGCTAATGAGCGTGCATTGAAAATATTTAACAGTTCACTGGATTCCCTTTCCGGGATCTCGGAGGATGTACAGGGCTGGATAAAAGAACATGACACCAACAATTCGGCCTCCCTTGAATGGAGTGGTCAAACCATTATTGACAACAAAACGTATTATTTCGATATCGAATACAGAAAACTGTTTGATAAAAAGAATGAATATATAGGTTTTTTCCTGAATCTGATTGATAATACGGAGAAACATATTGCGTTTGAGAAAGAAAAATACCTTGCAACACATGATACGCTTACCGGATTGTATAATAAGAATTATTTTGCCAAAAAAACATCGGAAATTTTAAATGAGAATCCGGATAAAGAGTGGCTGCTGATCTGTTCCAATATCAAGGATTTTAAACTGGTCAATGATCTCTTTGGTCTTGAAAAAGGAAACGAAGTCCTTAAAATGGAGGCAGATCTTCTTAAAGCACAATGTGGGGAAGGGAGTGTCTATGGACGCACCGGTGGTGACAAATTTGCAATATGCATCCCAAAAGAAGAATTTAAAGAGCAGGATTTTATGGATGCGATACAGACCATGGGGCATGCATTTAACAATGACCTGTATCATCTTCATATTTATGTCGGTGTTTATGAAATCACAGACCAGAATGAAGAAGTATCCATTATGTGTGATAAAGCCAATCTTGCAATAAAGACACTGGGGGAAAACTATGATAAATCAATTGCATACTATAGCGACACGATATTTCATGATACTGTTGCCGAAAAGCAGCTGGTGGGTGATTTTGATAAAGCACTTGCCGAAAAACAGTTCTGCATGTATTTACAGCCACAGGTGACATCGGAAGGAAAATTACTGGGGGCAGAGGCTCTTGTACGATGGCAGCATCCGAAACGTGGTCTGATTTTTCCGGGGGATTTTATAGAAGTTTTTGAAAAAACTGGACTGATTTACCGGCTTGACCGGTTTGTGTGGGAACTTGCCGTACAAAAACTTGCACAATGGCAGAAAGCCGGGCGGGACGATCTGTATATATCCGTAAATATTTCGACCAAGGATTTTTACTATATGGATGTATATGAAACAATTACCAGTCTTGTTGAAACCTATAAAATCATTCCTTCTACACTGAAACTGGAAATTACGGAAACTGCAATTATGACCGGAACCGCAGGAGAACTTGAAATGATTGAACGGTTCAGAAAATCCGGCTTTCAGGTGGAAATAGATGATTTCGGAAGCGGCTATTCTTCGTTTAATACGCTAAAGGATATGGACGTGGATGTGCTGAAAATAGATATGGGCTTTTTAAGGACAACCCGGCCGGAACGCATAGAAAGAAGTATGTCCATTATAAATACGATCATTTCACTCACCAAAACACTTGGTCTTTCCGTTATCACGGAGGGCGTTGAAACAAAGGAACAAATTGATAAGCTTACCCAGATGGGATGCGGAATATATCAGGGGTATTATTTTTCAAAGCCGATTCCGGTAGACCAGTTTGAAGATGCCTATATGTAAATTTATCCGGAATAAAGGTATTGCCAACATATTCAGTCAGATGGGACTTATATAACTAAATTGAAAGATAAGAAATATTTGACGAGGCAATTCACAGAGAAATTGATGGAACATTAAAACGTCTGGGAACCGATTATCTGGACTTGTATATCATTCACCGGTTTGATTATGAGACTTCGATCGAGGAGACGATGGAAGCCTTAAACGATCTGGTAAAGGCAGGAAAGGTGCGGGCACTCGGTGCTTCTGCGATGTACGGTTATCAGTTTTATAATATGCAGCTTATGGCAAAAGAGCACGGCTGCCTGGGTTCTTCCGGTGGGAATACAACTATATTGCGTGTGAGTAAAACGGTATGGGGTATCGGGACTCGGCAATATAATTGTTTTTTTAAGCGTAATCCGTTATACTAGATGCATAGTATAGCGGATTATTTTTTGGAGGTACTTATGGGAAGATTTTTGAATCCAGATAACGGGGCTTTTTCAGAGGCAGTCAATTCAGAAATTTATATTGATAAAACCCGTTTGCTGGAATACACCAACCGGGTGATAAATACCACATCAAAATTTATCTGTAACAGCCGTCCGAGACGTTTTGGAAAGTCCATGACTGCAGACATGCTTTCTGCTTATTACAGCAGGGGATGTGATTCCAAAGAGCTCTTTAAAAATTATGAGATAAGTACAGTTTCATCATATGAAAAGAATCTTAATAAGTATGATGTGATTCATTTTGATGTACAGTGGTGCATGATGGATGCCGAAGATACAGATCATGTTGTAGATTATATCAACGAGGGAATTTTACAGGAACTGAGGGAAGCATACGGACAGATCATTCCGGATGCGGTCAGGACTGCTTATGGGGCAATGTCATATATCAAAGCGGCTACCGGAAATAAATTTGTTGTCATCATTGATGAGTGGGATGTTTTGATTCGAGATGAGGCACAGAATCATACATTGCAGGAGGCATATATTGATTTTCTCAGAGGAATGTTTAAAGGCACAGAACCTTCCAGATACATTGCGTTAGCATATTTGACGGGAATTTTACCGATTAAGAAATTAAAAACGCAGTCAGCGCTCAACAATTTTGAAGAATTTACCATGCTCGATGCAGGACGGATGGCTCCTTACGTCGGGTTTACAGAAGAAGAAGTCCACGGACTGTGTGAACAATACGGATGCAGTTATGAACAGGTGAAATCCTGGTATGATGGCTATTTATTAGAGGATTATCAGGTATATAATCCGAAGGCCGTTGTCAATGTCATGTTAAATGGAAAGTATAAAAGTTATTGGTCAAATACCGGAAGTTATGAGGCAATTGTGCCACTGATCAACATGGATTTTGATGGCTTGAAATCTGCAATTATCGAGATGTTGTCGGGTGCATCCGTAGAAGTGGATGTGACATCCTTTCAGAATGACACGGTAAGTTTTGCAAATCGGGATGATGTGCTTACGTACCTGATTCATTTGGGATATCTGGCTTATGATCAGGACAGCCGGCATGTTTTTATTCCGAATGAAGAAATCCGGCACGAGTTAAATCATGCAGTGAAACGTACCAGGTGGAATGAGATGGTGACATTTCAAAAAGAATCGTTAGCGTTATTAGATGCAACGCTGGAAAAAGATGGAATGGAGGTTGCAAAGGGGATTGAGAAAATTCATACCGGGTATTCTTCAACGATTATGTACCATGATGAAAATTCGCTCAGCAGTGTACTTACGATCGCATACTTAAGTTCCATGCAGTACTATTTTAAACCCATCCGGGAATTGCCGACCGGCCGTGGTTTTGCGGATTTTGTTTATATTCCAAAACCGGAATATAAAGCTGATTATCCGGCACTGGTTGTGGAACTGAAATGGAATAAAACTGCGGATACCGCCTTACAACAGATAAAAGACAGAAAGTATCCGCAATCGTTAGAGCCATATACAGGAAATATTCTGCTCGTAGGAATCAATTATGATAAGAAGACGAAAGAACATTCCTGTGTGATTGAAAATGATAAAAAGCAATAAGCGTTAAGCTTCGTCTTTTTGCAGGATTGAAACAAATCCCGCAACAAAACTAAACAGAACAGGAAGAAACCAATGGAAGAAAAAATCATGCATCTTCTGATCACGGAAGACGATATGGCACTCGCACAGGGACTGCAGCGCGCATTACAGGAGAAAAACCGGCAGGTGCTATGCTGTAAAAATATACAGGAGACCAGACAGCATCTGCATCAGAACCAGACAGATCTGCTGATTCTCGATGTAAATCTGCCGGATGGAAGCGGTTTTGATCTGCTGCAGGAGATCCGCAGAACCTCGGATCTTCCGGTGATCTTACTTACGGCAAACGATCTGGAAATGGATATTGTAAGCGGACTGGAGCAGGGAGCAAATGATTACATCACAAAGCCGTTCAGTCTGGCGGTACTCCGGGCGCGGGTAAACACCCAGCTTCGGAACCGGACGGTGCAGATGCAGAAAGAAAACACACAAAACACACAGATCTGGGAGGGCAGTATCTGGAAGTTTGATTTTACAAATATGCGTTTTACCGTAAGCGGACAGGAAGTGGAGTTAAGTAAAACCGAGCAGAAACTTCTGGCACTTCTTGTGCAGCATGCGGGGATGACCGTGCCGCGGGAAACTTTGATGGATCGCATCTGGACCGATGGCGCGGTGTACGTGGATGAAAACGCGCTTTCGGTTGCCATCAAGCGGCTGCGGGATAAATTACAGGCAAAGGAGCAGATCCGGACCGTGTATGGGATCGGATATGTATGGGAAGTATGATCGGATATTTTGTAATTATATTGCTTGCGGCAGGGAGTGTGCTTGCAGCAGCACTTTTCTTCAGACACCGGCAGAAACAGGTGATGGATGGACTTTCCGATATGCTTGAGGCGGCGATAAACGGCACCTTTTCCGAGACCACATTTGATGAGTCGCGGCAGTCGTCGCTGGAAAACCGTCTGGCGCAGTATCTGGCGGCATCGGAACTTTCGGTGCGAAGCATAGACGTGGAGAGGGAAAAAATCAAGGAACTGATTGCAGATATTTCCCATCAGACGCGGACGCCGCTTTCAAATATTTTATTGTATACGGAACTGCTGGAGGAAGAACCGCTGGGGGAAGCAGCACAGGATTCCGTAAAAAAGCTGCGGCAGCAGAGTGAAAAATTACAGTTTTTAATGGATGCGCTTGTCAAACTTTCAAGGCTTGAGACAGGCGTTTTTGTGTTGCATCCAATCCGGCAGCCGCTGACAGAACTGGTGGTAGACGGTATGGAAAGTTACCGGGAAAAAGCAGCCGCCAAAGGACTTGCGATTGCGTTTTCTGGGACGAAAAAAGCAGAGAAAGACGCACCGGTTTATGCGTACTTTGATAAGAAATGGTCCATGGAAGCACTGGGAAATATTCTCGATAATGCGATCAAATATACGAACACAGGAGGGATTACCATAAAACTCTGTTCCTATGAACTGTTTGCCTGCGTGGAAGTGACGGATACGGGAATCGGCATCGGTGAGGAGGAGCATGCGGCGGTATTTGGGCGTTTTTACCGGGAAAACGCGGTTGCCGAAAAGAGCGGTGTGGGGATCGGACTGTATCTGGCACGTTTTATCATGCAGCAGCAGGGCGGATATATCCGGCTTTCGTCCGTGCCGGGGGAAGGTTCGACGTTTGGGCTGTATTTTCCGACAGCAATTGTGTCAAAACTGTAAGAATCTTTTGTCTCCGGGACAGATTCTTGAAAGAATTCTGTGCGACAATCTTAAAAGAAGGCAGGAAATGCCAAATCAGGAGCAAAAGGAGATTACAGGATGGTCATTTTGGAAACCAGAGATTTGAAAAAACAGTATGGCACGGGGGAGAACGCCGTGCACGCGCTGGCGGGGGTAAACCTGTCGGTGGAAAACGGAGAATTTGTCGCGGTGGTAGGAACCTCCGGATCGGGAAAATCGACGCTTTTACATATGCTTGGCGGACTCGACCGGGCAACATCCGGCAAAGTCTATGTGGACGGCAAGGACATCTTTGCATTAAAGGATGAAGAACTGACGATTTTCCGCAGAAGAAAAATCGGATTTGTCTTTCAGTCCTTTAATTTAGTTCCGGTGCTGTCTGTCTATGAAAACATTGTGCTGCCATTGCAGCTTGACGGAAAAACCGTGGACAATGCATTTATCGGGGAGATCGCAGAGGCACTCGGATTAAAAGAAAAATTAAACGTGCTGCCAAACCAGCTTTCGGGAGGACAGCAGCAGCGTGTGGCGATCGCGCGGGCACTCGCAGCCAAACCGGCGATTCTATTAGCAGATGAACCGACCGGAAATCTCGACAGCTGTACCTCACAGGATGTGATGGGGCTGCTCAAAACGACCAGCACCAAATTTTCGCAGACCATTGTGATGATCACACACAACGAGGAGATCGCACAGCTTGCAGACCGGATCATCCGTATCGAGGATGGACGGATTGTGACAGGGAAAGCAGGTGAGGCATTATGATACAGGTAAAAAACCGTGCCTGTGTGCGCACCATTGCCGTGCGCAGTCTGCGGGCTTCCAAAATGAGAAACCTGATTGCCGTGATTGCAATTATGCTGACCACGATGCTGTTTACCGCGCTGTTTACGATTGCAATTTCCATCAACGATTCGTTCCAGCAGTCCAACTTTCTTATGGCCGGAGGCGATGCGCACGGGTCTTTTAAGAAACTGACGGAAGAACAGATGGAAACCTTAAAAAAAGATCCGCTCATTCGGGAGACAGGTGCGCGGTTGTTTTTAGGAATGGGAACCGGGGATGCATTTCGCAAGACACAGGTGGAAGTTAGCTATATGGATGCGCATGAAGTAAAACATTATTTTTGCACACCAACGCACGGACATCGTCCAAAAGAGGGAAGCAATGAAGCGATGACAGATACCCGGGTGTTAAAACTGTTAGGAGTACAGCCAAAAATCGGCACCAAATTTACCGTGACGTATCAGATCGGAGGAGGTCAGTCAGAACCGAAAACGGTGACGCAGGAGTTTGTTCTCTCCGGCTGGTGGGATTACAACGGAGTTTCCCAGGCAAGCAATGTGATCGTGCCAGAAAGTTATGTGAAAAAGACATTGCAGCATGTGAATATCGGGGAGGATGAAGAGAGTGGAAAATGGTCACTTGACGTTATGTTTGGGAATGCACTTCATATCGAAAAAGATATGCGGCAGGTGATCAGAGACTGTGGATTTCAGTCAGAAGATGCTTCCAAACCGGGCTATATTGCATTTGGTGTAAACTGGGGCTATACCGGTGCGCAGTCGAGCAGCAATCTGAATCCGGAAAGCATTGCAGCCATTGTGGCATTGCTTGTGCTTATTGTATTTACCGGATACCTGGTCATTTACAATGTGTTTCAGATTTCCGTTGCCAACGATATCCGTTTCTACGGACTGTTAAAAACGATCGGCATGACCGGGCGGCAGCTCAAGCGGATCATCCGGCTGCAGGCAGTCCTTTTATCAGGCATTGGAATCCCGGCGGGACTTCTTCTGGGATTTGGAATCGGCGTGGGACTGACACCGGCTGTCATGGCACAGACGAGTTACACGACAGCGGTTATAAAATTGCATGCGTGGGTATTTGTGGGAGCAGCACTTTTTTCACTGGTCACCGTATTTTTATCCTGCAATAAGCCGGGGCGGATCGCTGCAAAGGTATCCCCGGTCGAAGCGGTGCGCTATACGGAGGCAGACTGTGGCCGAAAAAAAGCAAAAGCGGCAAAAAAGCCGGCGTCTTTGGGGCGTATGGCATGGGCAAATGTGGGACGAAACCGGAAGAAAACGGTTCTTGTTGTCATTTCCCTCTCCCTTGCGGTTGTTCTTTTAAATCTGACCGTTATGTTTGCAAACGGATTTGATATGGATCTGTATTTGAAACACTTCTGTGTGAGCGATTTTGTGTTTGCCAATGCGGATTATTTTAACGTGCAGAAAGGCTTCCATTCTTCCGATGAAGCGGTGGAAGATTCTGCAATGCAGACCGTGCTCGCGCAAAATGGGGTTAAAGAGAGTGGATGTGTCTACGGACAGACAACCCGGGTTTTGGAAAAAATAAAGAAAAAAGATATGCTGGCGTATTTTACATCCATGGGACATACCATGACAAAAGAGCAGGAAAAGGGTTATTTCAATTGGAAGGAACAGGCAGATGATGGCAGTTATTATGACGATATTCAGTTGTATGGAATGGATGCATTCCCGCTTCAGAAAGTAAAGGTGCTCAAAGGCGATGTCACAGCTCTGGATCAGGAGAATGCCATTGCGGCAGTCTATAAGCAGGATGATTATGACAAAAAAGTTGATCACAGTAACTGGGTCGGGGTGGGCGATCAGGTGACACTCAGGTATGTAAACAGTTGGAAATATTTTAATGCAGAGACTGGAAAAGAGATCCCGGAGGAAGAGATTGACAGCTACGAAGGTGCATGTGACGTGGAAGCAGATGATTATACACAAAAAACCTATACGGTGGTGGCGGAGATTCTGGTGCCTTCCGCGATGAGCTGCCGGTATTATGGATCGCCGCAGTTTGTGCTTGGAAGCGATACGTTTATCAAAGATACCGGGACAAAAGATGTCATGCATATGATGTTTGATATGAAAAACAATCAGAGTGCAAGAGCAATGGAAAGTTTTTTGAAAAATTATACGGAACAGGTCGAGCCGCTGTACAGCTATGAATCGAAATTTTCCTACGAAAAAGAGTTTGATTCGTTCCGTGGGAGGTTTCTGCTGCTTGGAGGTGTTCTCTCCGGTGTGATCGCCGTGGTCGGAACATTAAATTTCCTGAATGCCATCCTCACGGGGATGATTGCAAGACGCAGGGAGTTTGCTGTGCTGCAGTCGGTTGGCATGACCAGACGCCAGTTGAAGCGGCTGCTTGTGTATGAGGGACTGTTGTATACGTTTGCGGCGATTGTCATTTCGCTTATTCTTGTTGTGGCATCTGAGCCGTTTATGGGAAAGATGATTGAAAAAATGTTCTGGTTTTTCCGGTTTCAGTATACCATCGGTCCGGTCGTGCTTGCGGCACTGATCTTTACCGTGATCGGCGCGGGGGTTCCGCTTGTGGTCTATCGTGTGGTTGGAAAGCAGACGATCGTGGAGCGGCTGAGGGAGACGGAGTAAAAAAGAATAACAAAACATTTCCGAATAAAGCCTGAATCCATGTGGCATAAGAAGCAATTCATTCGGTTACTTTGCTTTTCAGGACAGATGTGATATCTGCCGAAAGCGTTGCTGAATGTTCCACAAACAGAGCAATAAAAATAAATATTTCTTTAATTTTGAAACCATACTATTTACATAAATGAAACCGTAAGGTAATCTTAAAAAATATGTAAAATATGCGGATCATAAGAAAGAGGTTTATGGATGAGGAAGAAACGGATCACAGTTATAATTGGCAGGATGTTTTGTGGCGGAGCGTTTAATCTATGGAACAGGCAGAATAAAACCAAAACGGCAATGAAATTATCAGCTGTTGTTATGCTCCTGTGCCTGATGCTGGGGGCATGTGCACAGAAACAGAAGATACCGGCTGCAACTTATATGGGAGGAAACCATACCATTACAGAAATTTGCAAAGAACTGGATACCGCAGGAGCTTCCCATGTAGATACATTCCGGGAATGGGTAACTGATTTTGCGGATTCGGCCGGGAAGAATGCAAAGCTTGAGGATGTCTGGTCTGATCCGGAAAACATGAAAGCAGATATCGGCAAATGTATGGATGGCTGGGAACAGAATCATGATTACTCCGACACGGACTGTAGAATGACAGCCTTTCTCTTACTGGATGGCCTGCTTCACGCAGAATCAACGGAAGACAATTATGAAGGTACTTATCTAATGTTTGATACAGAAGCAATAGATAATGTGGAAAGGTATGAAACCATAAAAGAGAACCGGGATATGTTTACCACACTCTATGGAGAAAAGAGTGTTGCGGATAAAAAACATCCGGAAACAGCATTTTCGGATAGTTGGAAACATTATGGATTTCAAATAGACAGTGACAGGATATCGCTCCTTAGTATCGTGATATATGACCCGTATTCGGATGTTACTTTCGTGGGTCATACAGGTATCCTGATAAAGGACAGGGACGATTACTTATTTGTAGAAAAGATTGCATTTGAACAACCATATCAGGCAACAAAGGTGAAGACGGTGGATGAATTGCTCAATATTCTGTCATTGAGACCGGAATATTTCGGAGAAGAGGGAGAAGCCGGACCGTTTGTTTATAATAATGGGGAATATATTGGAACATTAAAGGCGAAGGCATATTAGAAAAAACAATTGACATACCGGAAATATTTCTTTATAATCGTTCTAAAAAGAACGATAAGGAGGAAAGAGAAGATGTACTTCTGGGATAAGCATAAAACAATTACAAGTTATTATGAATTGCTTTCCGGAGAGGTATGTGACCGGTATGGATTGACACAGATGGAATACGATATACTAATGTTCCTTCATAATAATCCGCACCACAATACCGCAGCAGAAATAGTAAAGGTTAGAAAATCAACGAAATCCCATGTTTCCACTTCGTTGAAAAAATTGGAAAATAAAGGACTGGTTGAAAGAATACAAAGTAAGGATAATAAAAAGCATATAGAGATTATTCTGCTGGATCGGGCAGAACTTATAGTGGCGGCAGGAATTAACGCACAGAAACAGTTTGCAGGAAATGTTTTAAGCGGATTGACAGAAGAAGAAAAGCACATGTGTATCCAGATATTTGACCGGATCTGCAATAATGCGGAAGAACATTTAAGGGAATACAAGGAGAAAACGAATGAAAACGAATCCTTGGAAATGAAGAGTACCGGGAATCATTTGTTTTACAGTCAATTGATGGAAAAGGAGCAGGATTAAAAGGATGGAAGAGAACAATTACAAACCACAGATTCCGGATGTGATGGAAGCAATCTTTGATGCTGCGTATCTGATTTTCGATTTAGTTGCCGCAATTTTATTTTTTACATTTTCAAAGGGAAATATCTTATTTGTACTTTATGGAATATTAACATTGACACTTTGCGGAGGGGATGCTTTTCATCTGGTGCCAAGAATTATAAGGGCAGTGCGTGGAAGCGATGAGAAGATAAAGAGGCAGCTGGGAATTGGATTGCAGGTATCGTCTGTTACAATGACGGTGTTTTATATTATTTTAATGTATGTCTGGAAATTTACATTTCCGGAAATGATAATACCGACAATAGTGGAAGCGGTCGTGTGGATATCAGCGGTTGTCAGAATTGTGATATGCATGTTTCCACAGAACAATTGGTGTACAGATGAAGGAAATATGAAATTATCAATTGCCAGAAATGGTGTCTTTGCGGTGACGGGGATCGGAGTGATTATTCTGTATATCATTTCCGGGAATGCAAATGGGTATGGTATGACAAGAATGGTTGCGGCGATCATTCTTTCTTTTGGCTGTTATCTGCCGGTTACTTTATTCAGTAAAACGAAACCAAAGGTGGGATTATTAATGATTCCAAAAACCTGTGCATATATGTGGATGATTGCAATGGGACTACAACTGTTATTTTAAAAACAAAAAAATTATAGAGGCAGGGTATTATAATGAAAATGGAAAAATTTGTAAAGCTTATGACGGGACATTTTGATAACAGAGAACAATTTACAGAAATGAAATCTGCAGGAAAATTATTTCCGTATGCCCGACATGTGAATACAGTCTGTAATGATAAGATAAATAATATTCCGGAAAATTTTACCGGAATATTTATTGTAGAAGAAAGTTATTATGAGACGGATGGAAAATGCCATGCATCACCGCATTTATTTCTTGTTACGGATTGTGACGGTGGAATTATGCTTTCTTCCTACGAAATTCCGGCAGGAGAAGACAAAAATACGTTTTCTTATGCTTCCATGAAGAACGTAGAATATAGTGACCTGAAAAGATCTGAGAAGTTTACCCCGGCATTGTATCAGGAAAAGGATGGTGTCTGGGAAGGGGGAAGTGTGAGTCAGTTTACCCCTGTGATGACATTCCGGTTATGGGAGAGATTCTCGGAGACATGTCTGGAGGTGTCGGAAAGTATGGAAGTGAATGGAAAGAAAACTTTCGGATATGATGTGCCGGTTATTTATAAAAGGGAACGAGGTGCCTGACACCAGTTCCGTGGGAAGCATAGATGCTGAAACGGTAGCGCTTGCACGATCAATTAAATAAGCACTAGATAAAAGAGTCATCCATCTGGATGGCTCTTTTATTGATCCTGATATCTGCGCGGATTTCGACAAACAGCTCTTATGGTAAATTTAAAGAAATTAAAAATTTTTATATCGCATGGTTTTCTTTTTCTGCTTGACAAATACCATTTGATTGTTCCTATACTTTTTTGAAAATTCTGGTATTTCTTTAGGTATGAAAAAGTTCATAGAAAATTCAGTTGATTCCGTAAAGTTCCTCGCTTATAATGATATTGAGGCAGAGAGCCTTTTGCGGAATCTTAGAAGTGTTATGCACAATACAAAAGGAGGGATGCCGACTTGAATACAGAAATAGCAAATGCTGTGAATGCAGCAGGAGATAAGGCACAATATGATACTCGTGTTAAAAGGTTACTGGCACAGAAGATTATATTAGCACATATTCTGGTGAAAACAGTCGATGAATTTAAAGGAATGAAGCCGGAAGATGTTGTAAAATATATCGAAGGCGAACCGAGTATTAGCGTTGTTCCGGTTGAGCCGGGATTAGCAAATATGGAAAAAACAGATGCTGCAGGACAGCGTATCGTAGGTCTTAATACGGAAAATGCTGAAATTAATGAAGGATTAGTCAGATTTGATATTATTTTTTATGTCCGCATGCCATCCGTAGATGACACAAAAAATGGACTTTCGCAGATTATTGTGAATATTGAGGCTCAGAAGGATGAGCCGACGGAATATAAAATTTTAAATCGGGCAATCTTTTATGTGAGTAGGCTGATTTCGTCACAAAAGGAAAGAGATTTTGTAAATACTAACTACGACGACATTAAGCAGGTATTCAGCATATGGATATGTATGAACATGGATGATAACAGCTTAAGCCACATCCATTTGACAAAAGATGAGATGTTAAAACCATGTAACTGGAAAGGTAATCTCGATCTGTTAAATATTGTGTTAATAGGAATCACAAATGAGATTCCGGAACATGATGAAAAATATGAAATGCACCGCCTGATTGGGACTTTGCTTTCAGGCGAATTGAAAGAACAGGAAAAATTGGATATTATAGAACATGAATATAATATTCCAATCAGTCAAGAATTTAGAGAGGATGTGAGAATTATGTGTAATCTGAGTACAGGAATTGAAGAAAGAGCTACTGAAAGAGCTACTGAAAAAACAAGCGAAAAGTTTATTCTGAATATGTATAAAAAGGGTTATACATTGGATCAGATCGCAGATGTAGCTGAAACAGGTGTTGATGAAGTTGAGGCAATTATTAAGAAGAAAGAGCCTGCAATGGCGTAACTATCATTATCAAAAATAAAACGTAATTTCTTGCATAACTCCATAGTATATGTTACGATTTTACTGTTGTTAAGACGAATCTAAAGGATGATGCTTGCACGCATCATCCTTTTTTAAATACAGGAGAAGTAAATGGATATCAAAAGACAGGAAAGAGCGCCGATTTATGAGGCTCTTGAGGAGTTTAAGAAGAAGAGAGTTGTGCCGTTTGACGTGCCGGGACACAAAAGAGGCAGGGGAAATCCTGAGCTGGTGCATCTGCTCGGAGAAAAGTGTGTAGGGCTTGATGTCAATTCAATGAAGCCGCTTGACAATTTGTGCCATCCGGTTTCGGTAATCAGAGAGGCGGAGGAGCTTGCGGCGGATGCCTTTGGAGCGGCAAATGCTTTTCTTATGGTAGGAGGCACCACCTCTGCGGTGCAGGCCATGATTTTGTCCACCTGCAAGGCAGGAGACAAGATTATACTTCCGAGAAATGTTCATAAAAGTGCTCTTAATGCACTCGTGCTCTGCGGAGCGATACCTGTTTATGTCAATCCGCAGACGAATGCGAAGCTTGGTATTTCGCTTGGAATGGAGATTGACCAGGTGGCGAGGGCTATCGAGGAAAATCCGGATGCAAAGGCTGTGCTTGTAAACAATCCAACGTATTACGGAATCTGTTCTGACCTTAAGTCGATAGTTGCGCTGGCTCATTCGAAGGGAATCAAGGTGCTCACGGATGAGGCACATGGTACACATCTTTATTTTGGAAAAGGGCTTCCGATATCAGGAATGGCAGCCGGGGCAGACATGTCTGCGGTATCGATGCACAAATCGGGAGGAAGCCTGACACAGAGCTCGATTCTGCTCACCGGAAGGGATGTGAATGCTGATTATGTGAGGCAGATTATCAACCTCACACAGACCACGAGCGCATCTTATCTGCTATTGTCAAGCCTTGATATATCAAGAAGAAATTTAGCACTCAGAGGCGAAGAATCCTTTGCCAAGGTGGCACAGATGTCGGAGTACGCAAGGCAGGAGATTAATTCCATAGGCGGCTATTATGCGTATGGGCGTGACCTTGTAAACGGCTCAAGCATATATGATTATGATGTGACAAAGCTGTCCATCTATACGCTCGATATAGGGCTTGCCGGAATAGAGGTATATGATTTGCTGCGTGATGAGTATGATATCCAGATAGAGTTTGGAGATATCTGTAATATACTTGCGTATATATCAATCGGTGACAGAATACAGGATATAGAGAGGCTTGTAGGTGCGCTGGAGGATATCAAGCGCCTTTACAGCAAGGACAAGACCGGACTTTTGTCGGGAGAGTACATAAATCCAAAGGTGGCGGTATCGCCGCAGGAGGCGTTTTATTCGCAGAAGAAATCAGTGCGCATTATGGACGCGGTAGGCGCTGTAAGTGGTGAGTTTGTCATGTGTTATCCACCGGGAATCCCGATTCTTGCACCGGGAGAGCTTATCACAAAAGAGATTGCGCAATACATTGTCTACGCAAAGGAAAAGGGCTGTTCAATGCAGGGAACAGAGGATCCTGCGGTAGAATATCTTAAGGTATTGAAGCAGTAAACAGGAGGAAAAGCTATGCAAATGTGGTTTTCACAATATCATACTGCCAATGTCAAGCTGGATGTAAGGATACAGGAGCAGCTTTTTTCAGGGCAGAGTGATTATCAAAAAATAGATGTGTTTAAATCATATGAGTTTGGCAAAATGGTCGCGCTGGATGGCGAGATTGTTTTTTCGGACACAGATGAGTTTATATATGATGAGATGGTCACACATGTGCCGATGGCGGTTCACCCGAATGCCAAAAAGATACTTATAATAGGTGGTGGCGACGGCGGCGTGGCGAAGGAGCTTATCAAATATCCGTCTGTTGAGCATATTGATGTGGTTGAGACAGACAAGATGTTTGTCGATGTATGCAGGCGGTTTTTCCCCGAGGTAGCATGTGGACTTGAGGATGAAAGAATTTCCATGTTTTATGATGATGGTCTGCGATTTTTACGCAGAAAGCATGATGAATATGATCTGATAATCAACGATTCCACAGACCCGCTCGGACATACGGAGGGACTTTTCACAAAAGAGTTTTACGGAAGCTGTTATAAGGCACTAAAGGATGATGGAATCATGGTTTATCAGCACGGCAGCCCTTTTTATGATGAGGATGAGCTTGAGTGCCGGAAAATGCACAGAAAGGTGTATAAATCATTTCCTATAAGCAGGGTATATCAGGCACATATTCCAACCTGTCCGTCAGGCTACTGGCTGTTTGGGTTTGCATCGAAGAAATATCATCCGCTTTATGATCTTGATGCAAAAAGATGGGATGCACTGGGGCTTAAAACCTGGTATTATACAACACATTTACACAGGGGAGCCTTCATGCTTCCGAAATATGTGGAGGATTTACTCGAGGAAGAGGAAACAAAGTAAAACAAATTAGAAAAACTATATCATAACCAAAGCGAATCAGGAGGACAAAAATGAGCAGATTACTTATTATCGGATGTGGTGGAGTTGCGCAGGTGGCAATCAGAAAATGCTGCCAGAACAGCGAGGTATTTACCGAGATTATGATTGCAAGCAGAACCAAGTCAAAATGTGACGATTTAAAGGCAAAGCTTGAGGGAAAGACAAGCACAAAAATTGAGACTGCAAAGGTTGATGCCGACAATGTGGAGGAATTAAAAGAACTGATTAATGCATACAAGCCGGATGCGGTTTTAAATGTTGCGCTTCCGTATCAGGATCTTACAATCATGGATGCATGTCTTGCGTGTGGTGTTGACTACATCGATACTGCCAACTATGAGTGTGAGGATACTGAGGATCCAAAGTGGAGAGCAATCTACGAAAAGCGCTGCAAGGAGCTTGGATTTACGGCATATTTCGATTATTCATGGCAGTGGGCATATCAGGAGAAATTTAAGGAGGCAGGGCTTACGGCTATTCTTGGAAGCGGATTTGACCCGGGTGTGACCTCTGTTTATTCTGCATATGCGCTTAAGCATTATTTTGATGAAATACATACTATTGATATTCTCGACTGCAATGGCGGTGACCACGGATACCCATTTGCGACAAACTTTAACCCTGAGATAAATCTGCGTGAGGTTTCTGCGAACGGCTCATACTGGACAGACGGCCACTGGGTAGAGACAAAGCCTATGGAGTGGAGAGCGCAGTACAATTTTGATCAGGTCGGAGAAAAGGATATGTATCTGCTTCACCACGAGGAGATTGAGTCACTGGCCAAAAACATTCCGGGAATAAAGAGAATCAGATTCTTCATGACCTTTGGACAGAGCTACCTCACGCACATGAAGTGTCTTGAGGATGTAGGCATGTTAAGGACAGACCCGATCATGGTGGACGGAAAGGAAATAGTGCCAATACAGGTGCTTAAGGAGCTGCTTCCTGACCCTGCATCCTTGGGACCTCGTACAGTCGGAAAGACAAATATCGGATGTATTTTTACAGGTGTCAAGGACGGAAAGGAAAAGTCAATCTACATCTACAATGTATGTGACCATCAGGAGTGCTACAAGGAGGTTGAATCGCAGGCAATTTCTTATACCACAGGTGTGCCGGCAATGATTGGAGCCATGATGGTGGTAAAGGGACTCTGGAAGAAGCCGGGAGTGTTCAATCTAGAGGAGATGGATCCGGATCCATACATGGAGGCTCTTAATAAGTTCGGACTGCCTTGGCAGGTAGTGGAGAATCCGGTTCCTGTGGATTGCTACAAGACTGAGGATGAGTCAGTACATATGGATTAGTCCGGAGGCCGGTATGAAGATAGATGAATTAAGAACTCCCTGTTATGTGATAGACGAGGGAAAATTAACTGAAAATCTTTTGATATTAAACGGTGTCATGCAAAGGACAGGTGCAAGGATTCTTCTGGCACAGAAGGCATTCAGCGCATTTTATGAATATCCTCTTATCGGCAGATATCTAAGCGGGACAACTGCAAGCGGGCTTTTTGAGGCCCGCCTTGCACATGAAGAAATGGGAAAGGAAAACCATGTATTCTGTCCCGCTTTTTTGCCGCAGGAGATGGATGAGCTGGTAGAAATATGTGACCATATTGTATTTAATTCCGTATCGCAGTATCTGCTTCACAGGGATAAAATAGAAAAGGCTGATAAAAAAATAAGTGTCGGGCTCAGAATAAACCCTGAGTGCTCCACACAGGAGGGGCATGAGATATATGACCCATGTGCGCCGGGCTCGAGGCTTGGGATAACGAGAGAGGCACTCGATAAGGCTATTAAAAACGGGCTTGATTTATCACGTATTGAGGGCTTTCATTTTCACACGCTCTGTGAACAGGATTCGGATGCGCTCGAAACGACCCTTGCAGCGGTCGAGGAGAAATTCGGAGATTTGCTGTATGGACTTAAGTGGCTCAATATGGGAGGCGGACACCACATCACAAGGGCAGACTATGACATTGAGAGGCTTGAAAAATGCATTATGCATATGCGTGACAAATACGACCTGGAAATCTATCTGGAGCCGGGAGAGGCGGTTGCGCTTGATGCAGGATATCTGGAGACAACGGTGCTTGATATAGTTGAAAACAATGGCATAAAGATACTCATTCTGGATACCTCCGCAGCCTGCCATATGCCGGATGTGCTTGAGATGCCGTACCGTCCGCCGCTTATGGACAGTGGCGAGCCGGGTGAGAAGAAGTATACCTACAGATTGTCCTCATGTACCTGTCTGGCAGGTGATGTGATAGGGGATTATTCATTTGACAGAGAGATAAAAATCGGTGACAGGCTGTGCTTTTGCGATATGGCAATCTACTCGATGGTCAAAAATAATACCTTTAACGGCATGCCGCTTCCGGACATTGCAGTAATGGATGAAAATAACGATTGTAAGGTTATCAGGAGATTCGAATATGAAGATTTTAAATGCAGGCTGTCCTAGAGCAGACGGCTTTTATATGCCGGCAGAGTATGCTCCCCATAAGGGTACCATCATCATCTGGCCAAAGCGCCCGGGCTCATGGATTTACGGTGCCAGGCGGGCAAGAGAGGCTTTTGCGGAGGTGATATGTGCAATAGCAGAGTCTGAGCAGGCATATGTGCTCGCTGAGGCAGATGTGATAGACAATGCAAGGTCTGTTGTGGAAGCTGTCAGAAAGCAGAAAAATTATCAGGAAAATTTCCCGGTGAAATATATACAAATGGAGTCAGATGATGCCTGGGCCAGAGATGTGGGGCCAACCTTCGTGAAAAATGAGGATGGCGCTGTCAGAGGAATCGACTGGTGCTTTAATGCCTGGGGCGGCAAGGTGGACGGACTGTACGCAGACTGGACAAAGGATGACAGAGTAGCGGCTTTATTTTGCAACAAAGCCGGATACGACATGTATGATGCGCATCCGTTTGTCTTAGAGGGTGGAGCCATCCACACAGACGGAGAGAAAACTGTGATAGTGACGGAAAGCTGTCTGCTCAGCAAGGGCAGAAATCCGGAATTATCGAAGTCTGAAATAGAACAGAAATTAAAGGATTATCTCGGTGCCGAAAAAATTATCTGGATTCCTTATGGAATATACAATGATGAAACCAACGAGCATGTCGACAACGTATGTGCATTTACAAGCCCGGGGCATGTGGTGCTTGCGTGGACTGATGACATGGATGACCCACAGTATCAGATGTCCTCAGCGGACCTTGAAATATTGGAAAATGAAACTGATGCAAAGGGTAGAAAAATTGAGGTTCACAAGGTTTACATTCCAAAGAAGCCGGTGTGTATCACAGAATATGAGCTTTCGGGCTTCACCTTTGAGGAGGGTGAGGATGAGCGCGAGGCAGGAGAACGCCTGGCGGCAAGCTATGTGAATTTTTACATCACAAACGGCGGTGTGCTCATTCCTCAGTTTGGTGATGTGATGGATGAGCCTGCGCTTAAGGCAATCGGAAGCCTTTTTGAGGGAAGAAAAGTGTATCCGATATATGCGCGCGACATAATTGTCGGCGGGGGAAATATACACTGTATCACACAGCAGATACCACAGTAATTTAATTGGTTGTAATCGTTTTCGGTCTCACAGAGGCTTGGGAAAAGCCCATTGTGAGACGACAGGATGAGAAAGGTGAATAGTATGAGAGAGGTTACAATTGCTGCAATCCAGATGAGCTGCAGCCGTGACGTAAAAGAAAATATTGAAAAAGCAGCAAAGCTTATAAGGGCTGCAGCAGAGGCAGGAGCACAGATAATACTTCCTTCGGAGCTATTTGAGAGACAGTATTTCTGTCAGGAGAGGCGCTACGATTATTATGACTATGCAAAGCCGCTTTCTGAAAATGATGCGGTGCAGAGCATGAAGGCACTTGCAAAGGAGCTTGGCGTAGTGATTCCTGTGAGCTTTTATGAGGCGGGAGAGGGCAGACAGCTTTTCAACTCAGTGGCGGTGATAGATGCCGATGGAGAGGTGCTTGGAATATACCGAAAGACACATATCCCGGACGATCATTATTATCAGGAGAAGTTTTACTTCACACCGGGAAATACAGGCTTTAAAGCTTTTAAGACAAGATATGCAACAATTGGAGTCGGCATATGCTGGGATCAGTGGTTCCCGGAAACGGCAAGAGGCATGGCTTTAAAGGGCGCGGAGATACTTTTTTACCCTACAGCCATAGGCAGCGAGCCGATACTGGAATGTGACAGCATGCCACACTGGAGAAGGTGTATGACCGGACATGCAGCCTGCAATCTGATGCCGGTAGTGGCGGCAAACAGGATAGGCACAGAGGAGGTTGTACCGTGTGCAGAAAACGGAAACCAGAGCTCTGCACTGACATTTTATGGTTCTTCGTTTATCACAGACGCAACCGGAGAGGTTGTTGAGCAGATGGACAGAGTATCGGAGGGCTTCATACTCCACAGTTTTGATTTGGATGAGCTGGAGAGTGAGAGAAAGAGCTGGGGGCTGTTCAGGGACAGGCGTCCGGAGATGTATGGGGAGAATTAGCTTAGATTACCCTAATGATTGCAAATTAATTTAAAGTTAATTTAAAACACAGGATACAGCAAAGGCGCTATATCCTGTGTTTTTTATAGTTCCATATTAGTGTATTAGAACATCGGAAAAAATACATATTATTGTTTCAACAGCACTTTGATGTCTTCCTCCGGTGTGGTAATAGGTGCAATCCCATAGTTTTCTACCAGAAAGTTCAGAATGTTAGGAGAAAGGAACGCCGGTAGAGAAGGACCGAGACGGATATTTTTTATACCAAGATGTAACAGTGTTAAGAGGATGCAGACTGCTTTCTGTTCATACCAGGAGAGTACAAAGGAAAGCGGAAGCTCGTTTACTGAACATCCAAATGCATCCGCAAGTGCTATTGCAACCTGTATCGCGCCATAAGCGTCATTACACTGTCCCATATCCATCAG